>MDSV01195772.1_pt1 | contig 10474 bp, 13 predicted proteins | sample 810851 | NCBI WGS metagenome assembly MDSV01 (sample SAMN05326640, study PRJNA326480) | marine metagenome | isolation source: seawater | place: Atlantic Ocean: North East | collected 2012
CCAGGACAAGGTGAAGTCTAGTTCGGATGGCGAGGACGGTGGCCGGCGTTACAAGGACCAGCTTGACCGCATTCACTGCGTGATCTCGAACCTGCAGCGGTGCTGACCGTGTTACGGAGAAGTCGTGGAAGAAGTCGTGGAAGAAGTCGAAGAAATAGACGAGTTTCGGGCGTGGGGCCGGTCGTTCCACGTTGATAAATATCTACAATAGATATCAATGCTAAGATTGCAGGTATATGTGCTTGTTATATTGGCTGCGATTCTTGTAATACGACGCACCCTGCGTTCAGAAACGTTTTCGCAAGTATCTTCTTCTGTTGTTCCTTGTTATGATATGCAATCCATTACATTTGACTCCATATACAGCAGTCTGGGGAAGGTAGAAAGGCGTCAATACATGATCGGTCCGCGATACACCAACACGGGACTGTTAACCTTGAAGATGCCAGATGCATTGAAGAAGTCGCTAAGAACGACGTGGATGCGTCGTCATGCAACTCCTGTGGTGAAAGAACACATTGAGGGTGTTCTCTATACAAACACTAACGATGTTCCGTCTGTGTATCACGACATCAACGTCGTGGATCCCACGATGTCGGATGCAGTAGTGAAGTTTATAAAAGACAGAATCACACAGTGGACGGGCGTTGAGGATTTGCGTTTCACGGCAATTTATGGCTTTAGAGAGTACAGAAAAGGCGCCATACTCGAAATGCACGTCGATGAATTCAAAACACACGCTCTATCTGCAATTGTCAACGTGCAAAAAGACACTACCGCGTGGCCTCTAGTAGCATACGATCACCATCACGAACGACACGATGTTCATTTTGACGAAGACGACGTGCTTCTCTATGAGAGTGGCACGGTCATTCATGGTCGGCCACTTCCCTTTCAAGGTGACAGTTTCGTAAACGTGTTTGTGCACTTCACTTGCTCGGATTGGGAAAGGCGTGTGGCGCAACCTCTAATTGCGGAGGGGTTTTCCTGAAGGCGCGCGCGTGGAGTTAAAGAAATTGTGAAATGGAAGGATACGATGCTCGTGTCGAAGTGCGAGCCGGCGGGCCAGATGAGCGTAGCTTCGGTCGCTGGCCTGTTACCAGAGGAGATGAAGACGCTCGCACAGAATCTTGCGCTGGAGCGTCCATGGACCTGTTTCGTCAAGGTGAACGAGCACTCGTGGACCAAGGACGCGTTCACGAAGATAGCCAGTGTGTCGAACGTTGCGGACGTGTGGATGGTACTGAACGAGTTTGCGCGCAACGAGGTGCTTTCGGGTTACGTCAACATCTTTTTCATGGAGTCGGAGATGCTCCCGCTCGCAGAGGACAACCGGGATGTTTGGAAGAAGGGCGGTTGTTGGTCGACGATCTTGAAAGGTCAGAACTGGATCACCTCGATGCAGACCATTGTGTTGACGGTTTTGGGCGAGAGTGTTTTCGACAAGACGGTCAAAGGCGTTTGCGTGGTGCCGGTCTCTCAGCAGCACTGCATCGTCAAGATTTGGTGCACGGATCGCGGCGTGGAGACGAAGCTCGCCGACCAGCTGCGCGACCTCTACCAAACTTCTGCCGTACCACCCGCCGCGCCCAGATTTAAGGGCTTCTTCTGATGGCCGGATTTTTTTTCAAACGCTTAAGTAACATGGGCGGTGGATCATCACGATTGAAATACATCGATGCGCAGCTGGACGCGAAGTTTCGTGCGCACTGTGAGGCGTCGGCGACGAGTCAACAACTACTTGAACTGCGCAATGTGAAGTTGACGACCCGTGACGATTGCACTATGAACTTCAGAAATACGTCGACTGTGAATTCGGCGTGCGACATGGGTCCAATCCTTGATGCCGTTGCAGAAATGAGCGCGGACGCGGACGAGACGTTCGTTCGTGCGCTGCAGGCACTCGAGGACCGAGGTAGCACGGAGGCAACTAGTGATGTGACACGCATGAAGATTCGTCGTCACCTCGACTCTAAATGCAGCGCCGTCTCGAACGCACAGCAGACGCTCGTACTGAAGGGTCTAACGCTCGCGTGCGACGGGAACAGCACCATCAACTTTGGCAACGTCACCGACGTGCGCGCAGACTGCATCAGGACACTGTTGCACGAAGCTCACGACCTGGCACGTCCTCCTGCTCCGCCTGTGGTCACTGCGGCGAAGGCGGTTCCCAAGAAGGCGGACGACGATCCGATGCTGATGATCATTGCGTTCCTCGCCTGTGCCATTGTGATCGCGCTGCTGTTACGCTAAAAAATCTGTACGTAGAGTACCCATAACCCCGATGAATACTCGGATTGCTCTCTTGAACGCCTTCCTGACGATGGTGATCACCGCGATTCTGTTCACGCTGTTCGACCGTATGGTGCTGGGAATCGTGCACGGTAAACAGCTCGTCCTGACGTCGCTGCTTGCCTTTGTCTCCGGATTTGCATCGTACGTCGCCGTATCGGCCACGGGCGCACACGAATGGGCGGCGTGAGTAGGTAGGCGGTAACAGCAGGTTGACGGGAGTCGTCCCCGTCGGCCGTGGCGATGCAGGGCGTGGGGACGACGGCCGTGGCGACTGCGGACGCGAATTGCTCTCCTCTCCATGAAGGGGCGCGTTCGCCTTTGTGACACGCGCCGGCCGTACGCTGCGTGCACTCTCTGCCCTCGCGGCCACCTGGCCAGATGACTGAGGCGTCGCAACGGGCGGAGGGCGTGATGTGACCGAAGAGACCCGTGAAGGGCGTGGTGAGGCATTGCCAGTCGAGGGACGTACACGGGGTGAGGCCATCGTGTTCTGTGAGCCACCACCACCCCAGTTCTGAGGTGAGGAGGCACGTGGGGAGGCGCGCGGTACGGGCGGGTGGCGGGAGCGGCGTGGGGTGTAGCCACCGCCAACCTCAACCGGCTGCTGCTGAGGCGGCGGTGGCTGCTGCTGGCGGTGGTCAGGCGTGTAGGTGGGAGGCCACATTCCTCGTCTTATTCGCCACATTCTTACGCGGCGCCATGTTTTCCTCAACCGCCTTCATGTAGGCTTGAAGAGCAGCTGTTTTTATCTGTGTGCGCTTTAGCGGTTGTGTGTGATTTAGCATTTGTTCAGGATCACGGATAGCGGCGATTAACTGCCATAGTGGGTAATTCTGCCCCTGCTGCATCTGCCCCACCATGATCCGCGCGTGTACGTTAGACCGCGCTCTTGCGTTGAGAACCCGTCCAAGCGCGTTGGGCTTCCACTTTTCGTTAAGACGAACCACTTTATTCAGGAATTCCTTGTACAAGTGATTGACTGATGTTGCTTTGGTGTTCAGATATTTTTGTATTGTCTTCGTCTCCTTCGGCGACAGCTCGTAATAATTGTACTCTCGCATCAGGTGGGGCGCCTTATCACGCTCTACCGCAAGCGTGTAGGCGCGAAGAACAGCAGCTCTCTTGTTTGTTGCGGCGATCACGTCACGTAATTTTTGATATGTGACGTTTCCGTTCTTTGCCTGAAACTTGTTTGTTTCAGCATTGGCCTTTCCGTTCGCTGCGCTGATAATCCGTTGACGCGCTTTATTGCTCCAGGCGTTTCGCAGTTGGAAGTCGAATTCCATTTTGGTTATCAGTTCGTTCTTGAATCGGTTGTACAAGTCATTGAATGACGTTTTGTTGGTGTTCAGATACTCTTGTAGACTCGTCCTCACGCGGGGCACCTTAGGTGCGGAATGCTCTCGAACCGCCTTCAGGTACGCTCGAAGAACGTCTTCTTTTGCTTCGTTTGACATCTGTGGAATGGCGTAGTGAGAGGAGATCCTCTTTCGTAAGGTCTCTAGATTTTTAGTGTACGTCTGCATCTGCATCTCTGAGTCAGTCGCTACCCCCCGACCCCGACCCAGTTGTGCGTGTCGAACCCGTGCAAGCTCAGGCTGCTTCCATCTGTACATAGGGTTTTCGCGTATGCGGTTGTAGATCTTATAGTGCTGCCACGCGTTCTCGCTCATCAGTTCTTTCAAGAATCGTTTGTACAAGTCATCGATTGACGTTTTGTTGGTGGTGTTCAGATACTCTTGTAGCTCGTTCAGTTCGTTGCTGCTCAGGCCCATGTTAGCGTTAGCCGATATTATAATTAGGCGGCGAGGTTCGGTGCGATTTTTAGAGAACCAATAAAAATCGCACGGTGGGTTATGGAGGACGTGACCGCACGCGGTACGGCGCAGTTCTACGTTCTGATGCTCTGTGTGAGCGTGGCCATTTTCTTCTTTGCGTTGGGGAAGAACCAGTGTCCGAAGGCACAGATTGAATACCGCTTCCTTCCCCGTACACAGGAGGAGATTGAGGAGTTGGGTCCGGCGCGTGATGTATTGTCTGCCCTTACTTAGTTGTTGCGTTACTCAAAAATTAAGGTAGCAAAAAGGGTGACGGGGTGCGAAAAGCTCCCAGCCAGATTCGAACTGGCGTTGAGGGATTCAAAGTCCCTAGTGATCGCCGCTACACTATAGGAGCAAAGAGCTTGTACGGGTTCTTCATGAGGGGGCCGTCCTCGGTCATTCATCAACCTCTGTCCCCCAATTCTTTCCCCCACTGGGATTTGAACCCAGGCCACTCCGGAACTTCCTCAAGAAGAGATGAAAGCGGAGTATCCTAACCACTAGACTATAGGGGAAGGAACTGTTTTAGAGGGAGTCTCAAGGTTACTATTTGTGACACATAAACTGTTTCAGGGGCAGGTACTGAAGAAAAAACAAATCGTTTAGTATATGAAGCAGCAGTGGTTGAACCTGAAGGATGTATCGCAAGCTCTAGAGTCTATTCCTCGGAAAAATGTACGGACTCCAAGGAGCAATGGGGGTAGCAATGCTAATGCCAGCAGTGGGGGTAGCAATGCTAATGCCAACAGTGGGGGTAGCAATGCTAATGCCAACAACAGTAATAATAGTACTCCTATGAGCATGGCTCGTATGAGCATGGCTCGTAAGTCAAATTCATTTCTTGGACCTAAGGGAAATTCAAAAAAACGTGTTGTAAGGAAGAATAACGGTCCCAATACCGGTCCCAAACGAAAGAAACGGTAACTCACTCTCCCACTCAGGCACATGGAGGGGTGATCAGAGCATACTTCAGATAAAGTGGTAGCCGCGAGTGTTGAATGCGTACAGATTGTAGTCGGGCGCGGCCGCGTAATAGGGCACCGGTGGCTGCGTGTCGCTCCCGCCACCACCTCCATGCTCCTGCTCAACCTCCGCGCATCTGTCGCCTATGAGGCGGGACGCCATCGCGACCTGCTCGGCCGTCCCCTCAATCGTCACCACGCGCTCGCCCTCCGTGTTGACCTTCTCCTTCTGGTTCACTTTAATGATCGCGCCCGATTTGGCGTGAATCTCCTTGATGCTCGAGCCGCCCCGACCAATCACGCCCGCAATCAGCGTGTCGTGCAACGGCATCGACACGTGATGTGGCAGCTTTAGCCCTGGGTGACCAGCGGGTGGTGATGCGAGGCACTTGTAGTCGAGCACCGTCGACTGCTGCGTAGCCGGGCACTCTGCCAGCTTACACAGCATCCAGTAGACGGCCATTTCGATATACTCCTTTCGCGCTGCCGTCACAGTGATCGTCCGCTCCTGGCACTGTACGATCATCTCCGACGGCTGGGCTACTTTGATCAACACATTATTGCTCCTCTTCATGATGTCGTTGATGACAATGCCGTTGCGGCCGATAATCGCGCCAGCACCAGGGTTCGTCACAAGCAGAATAACCTTGTGCTCGGCATTGTTCTCCTCGCGTGAATGGACCACGACAGGAAGCACGCGCTTCATCGCGTTCAAGACAGGATTCAGCAAGCCCGAGATTTGCATGATCCTTGCATCGGTGTTGGGGACGACCTCATCCTCTGCCGACAGTTGGATAGTGGTCTGCGAGTTCTTTTCGACCATCAGGAAGTCGGTGGGGAGAGGCTTCGTGGTGAGAAAGAGAAACTTGAGAACACATTTGCCATTAGGGTGCGAGTATTGAATCATCGCGCGCTTTTAATTTAGCTAGCAGGCGAGCAGACCACAGGGGAACTATTTGATAAGGCGGGCAACTCGACACCATCCATGGGCCCAGGACCTCTACCGATCCTACTACCGATCCTACAAGTACTGAGACAAGTAATCGCGATCGAAGGCTTGGACTGCAAGCTTGTCTGCTGCGGCATCCATAGATGCCTTCTGCTTCATCAACTGATCGTACATCAACATATCCACTGTCTTGAGGGTCTTGGCGGCTGTCACAAACACATACGCTTGGACGTTACGCTCGTCTTCGGGGAGAATGTCGTGCTTGCACATGCGCAGGATCCGACCGAGGCGCTGTTGCAGCATTCCATGTGTTTCCGGCACGCCAGCCAGAATCAATTCGCGTACGTTTTCAAAGGTCACGCCCTCCGAATATTTGTCAGCATCGGCGACCAAGATCCTCATTTTTTCTCCACGAGCGTTATCAGGTGCGTTGAATTCTGCGAGGCGCTTGTCATTCCGGTCCTTAGCAGCAGTCTTGCTCATCTCCTCACCATTCAACGGGTCCCTGGTCCCATCAAACAAGACGCTGAACGAGATGTTCTTTACACCCGTGCTGTTTAGGAGGGCCATGATGTGCAATAGGCCCCTGCTTTTACTCGCCAAAATCAGCGTTTTCTTACCACTGTTCTTAGCATGCTGGACAATCTCATATGCCTTCGGGCTGGTCGTTTTGAAATCTTCAGGTGTTAGGGTTTTGTCCTTCACGACCCCCCACCCGGAGTATTTCCACGTAGAGGCAGTTTCCAACTTCAACGCTTTCTTAGCCATTGCTGTGAGGTTCTTCGAATTTGAACTTTCATCGAGCTTAAGGGTTTTGAGTTCGGCCTTAGGCGCCCCCTTATATATGTGTTCTTGTAGCTCTTTCTTTGACACAATGCGCTTCTTCCCTGCGTCGTCCGACCTCTTGATACGCACGAGATCCTGGGAAATCCTGACTGCCTCTGTGTACGCAGGACGACCACCACGCGATTTCTGCATTTTGAATGCGTGATCACTCGTGACTTGATACCATTTGCCGTTCTTGTTGATCCACTGATCTTTGTGTGGTTTACGATTCATTTCGATTGGGGAGTAGGGTATAAGTGACTCGTCACCATTTGACGAGTACGCCTTCACTAGATACTTCACTTTGCCTCCTTTGCCTCCTGTTTTCGTCCGGAACTGTATGTAGGACTTCTCTTCCGCCTCACGTTCCTCCTCTTCCGCCTCACGTTCCGCCTGCGCCTTCGCCGCTGCAAGCGCCTCTTGTTTTACCAACTGCGCCGGAGGGGACTTCGAAGAAAACAGGTGGTACCGCGCAAGATTGACATGACCATGTGCGATGGGTGCACGGTACCAGACGGCTTTGGTTTTTTTGGCTTTGCGCGACGCGCCCGCATCCTCAGCTTTGACCTTCACGTAGTCCGCGCCCACTGGTGGGTACGGTGATGGTAAATCGACTTTGTCAACGATCCAATCTGTACCTTTGTAGATGACGCGAGAACCAACCTCAAGCTTCTTCTTTCCAACACTCTTAACAACACTCACAAGGCCGCCGCGCGCTTTGATGTAGTCCTGTGTCGGATCCACGGTCCTCAGATCTGGAAAGTCACCCGTTGTCTTGGCAAAGATTGCGGGAGGTCGCCCCATGAACCACGATAGATAGTTCCCCCGTGGATGCTTGTTTGTTCTCGCATAGTCGCCCATTATGACGTCTAGGAGGTCATCGCCGTTCTTGGGATCAGACACAACTGGAGTTGCCGTCGCGCCAAGAATCACCGAGGACCGTGCCTGTTTAATGCCATTTTTACAGTTTTCCACCTTCGCCTTCTGGTCGCTACGCCCGTCCGTGATCCCCAACCCAGGTTTGATGAGATTATGCACCTCGTCCATGATTACAATCATCTCGCTAAACCGATCCTTCGCCCCGGTCGCCTTACGACCATATCTGAAGAAAGGATCACATTGCTTCTTCTTGGTGCAGAGGGACCTTACACCACCGGCTTGCGTGTAGGTGAGCGCACGGAGCGGAGCATAAAGGTTTCGCGGGTTTTGGTCGTCACCGAACTTTCGCGATTTCGATGATGGTGCCTCTCGGAGCCCCTTATGTTTGAGCAACTCCTTGGCTTCTTTGCTCATGTCCACAAAGTACTTTTCCCTCTTGTTCTTGTCGGTTTCCTTGTCGTGTTTTTCTTTCAAAGCTTTGAAGGATTTCTGGGTTTGCAGCCACTGTAGATATAGACTATCGTAGATTAACAACTCCTTGTAGAAGTTGCTCACAGTTGCCGTAGTTGGAAAGATCAATAGTTTTGCACGCTTATCAAAATAGTAGTTGTCCAAAACACTGATCATAGTACGTGTCTTGCCCGAACCAAGCTGATGAGCGACCAGCATCCGCTGTTCCCGGTTGGTTGACTGAAGCTTCGGGTGCATCAACACAGAAAGGGCGTGTTGATGTGGTTTCATCGCACGGTCACATGCATAGGTTTTCTTGGTATTGACTTGATTCACATTCTGCAAAAACTGGAGCACGATTTCCCGGAAATCGCTTTGCGACTGTGGCTCCCAAGAGACTCCTCGTCTCGTCACCCTCCCCTTGTTACTCTTCCAGTGGTTGTTGTACCAGGCCTGCTTCTTCTTCCATGCATTTGGACTCGTCGTCACATTGATTCCAGCTACTTCTTCGTTAGTTAGCATAAGCGAATCCGGAGGACTTACTGGTTCTGGGGGCGTGGGCTTCTGCTTCTTGTCTGCGTTGGACATATTCGGCGACGAGCGGCGCCTCTTTCCCTGCTGGGGCACGGCCATGGGCACGTTGGGCACCTTCGACGAGGCGGACGAGCCCGAGGCGGACGAGCCCGAGGCGGACGAGCCCACCTTCGGCCTCTTTTTCTTCGCTGCGTTGGACGAGCCCGAGGCGGACGAGTCCACATTCGGCGACGGCAAGCGGGGCCTCTTTCCCTGCTGGGGCACGACGATGCGCACGTTGGGCACCCTCGGCGAGTCCACCTTCTGCCTCTTTTTTCCCTCCCCTGCGCTGGGTACACTCGGTGAGCGGGGCCTCTTTGCCTGGGGCACGGGCACGACCATGGGCACCTTCGGCGACGAGCCCACCTTCGGCTTCTTTGCGGTAGGTTGGGATCCCCCATTAGGTTGGGCTCCACTGGACGGCTGCGTCCGCCGCACGCGTTTTTTCTTCATCGCTTCCAAACCTTTCATTCCTTCGAGGGCTGCCTGGCCAGCTGCGCCAATAAAGCGTTTGTTTACCATTTTACCTGCCGCTCGATTGGCGGCAAATGCTTCCCTTTGTTCATCAAGAAGTGTTTTCAATTTCTGGCTTGTGCGTTTGTAGCATTTACCATTGAACTCGACCTCGCCACGTGCGCACGGGGGCAAGCGTCCGTTGCGTGCGTTGGGTGGTGCGTTGGGTGATGCTTGTCTTAGCCTCTTCATAGTAATATTGTGATACAAAAAAAAATAGACGCTTAAAGTGATTGTGATAGGGCGCCGTACCATGGAGGTTTTGGAGCTCCTTTGGTTCGGTCTCGCCTTGACCACGGTTGTGCTCGGCTTCAGAGCGTTTGAAAGGTATCTATTGATGCGCTCAATTGAATCGGTAATGGGGAATGCGGACAACCTTGTGCGAGCTTTTTCGGTGGCGACTACGGTACTTCGGGGGAACCGTCCGATTTCCCTGAAACTTCATGAGCGGGAATGTCACAGAGGAAAAGGTCCCGTCTCGAAAATGAGCGCGTTCGGATGCCCGTAAGAGTGAACAACGAGGCCTCCTTCGTCTCCGAGGTGCGCGCGCGTCTACACCTTGGTGTCTCATGCACTGATCTGAGTGGTGACGAGGGTAGCGAAATAGTCGCTCGCCGGGCTGCCAGCGCTGGCGTCGTTGTCAAGATTAACAACGTCTTCTACTTGCCACCAGCAAAATCTGTCATGAGCAAGGCTCTGACAACAGCATATCTGGCGGAGCTACGCAAGGAAGAAAAGAGATAAGGGCGTCAGAAATCAGGACGTCACTCTGCCGATGGCAGCTCGTCGTTCGCCGCAGCGACACGTTGTCTCCATTGTTCAGCGACCTCTGCGAACTCGGGGGTCACTTTCGCGCCAGAGTAACGTACATAATCGTCTGGCGAGTCAAAAAATTCCTTATGTCCGTCGGAAATGACACGAAAAAACAGGAATTCGTCGCTTGTCCCAAGACGTTCGTTGGTGAGCAATTTCGTCCATCCATGTCTGGTGTCGGTCCACACGCAGATGAAGTGTGTCATGGTTTGAGGTTCCCGATGTCTGAACGAACAACCTTTAAATGCATCCCGGTTCAGAAAAGGTTCGGAATTTATTGATTGTCGTGCACCGACCACCGGTGGAAGATTGTATACGCCACCTTAAAACACCTTCCTTTTCCGGCCACCGACCACCGGTGGAAGATTGGGACCTGCCACGAAGGGTGTTCCGGG
>MDSV01040614.1_pt1 | contig 10473 bp, 15 predicted proteins | sample 810851 | NCBI WGS metagenome assembly MDSV01 (sample SAMN05326640, study PRJNA326480) | marine metagenome | isolation source: seawater | place: Atlantic Ocean: North East | collected 2012
AATCATCTTTGTTAATATCATAAGTGTGTTCATGGTCAAGTAACATAGTTGCAATTTCAAGATTTTTGTTTTCTTCCGTTACATGGTCAAGTGGGTGTTTTTGTTGTATAATCAATGTCAAAAGCTCTGGTCCCATAAGTATTGCGCCGTTTTCTAATAATAATCTAACTAAATCTGTATTTTTCACTAAACAGCAATAATGGAGGGCTGTGAAATGTTCTGGTATATGTTCTGTATCCCGTTCTCTACACCGCGCATTAATATCAATTGGACTTAGAAATGCTTTGACTAAGTTGAAAATAGTTATATTTATCGATTGATTGTGGACGTTGTTGCCGATTGCGTAATCTATAGCTTTAAAAAACTCAATTTGTGGAGATGAACCACCATATTGTGTTAAAGGTAACGTTTTTTTACCACCCATATATTTCAATTGTTTACGGGTTCTACTTTTGGTTTTACCCATTAATATTTATATTATTTAAATAACATGTATTCTATTAAAAACGAATTAAATCCAATTATAAAATGATATTTGAAAAAATTTCTTATATATTTGTATACCATGCAAATTTTTGTTAAAACACTCAATCTTGAAGTTAAACCGTCGCCGAATATTATCCCTGCCACTGGTGGAGGATGATAAATATAACATATACGACAAAAGTTATTATAATTAAACTATGACGGTCTAAATATACTGAAAACGATTTAGACTTGATTTGATTATAAAATAGCTTTTCTAAAATAACTAAAAAAACAAAGTGATTCTGCCAATAACATCATCATTTAATTTAGATAATTCGCCTAAACTATGGGTTGTTGCTTTTATGAAATTCTGTTTTGTCCCCCAGTTAATACATAAATTCACATTATCTTCTACTTTTAGAATATTGGTATGTATATCCAATAATGGGCCTATATAGTATTTTTTTGTAGGAAAAATTGGATATATATGCTTTTTTAAAATCTGTAATAAATTATTTGGTTTTAATCCATATTGAATACACATAAAAAACATTTTTAAGAAAAATGTTTTACAATGATAGTTATGTGTTAATATAAATTTTTCTATGAAAGCCTCATCATTTGGATCACAACCTTTTTTAAGAAAGAAACGCAACATTCTTATAGTCATTTTTTCTTTATAAGCCAATCTTTCTTTCAATGAGAACCAAGTATTTGTTCCTGTCTGAATTGCTATATGTGGCCAGTACTGGTTAAAATAATAAGTGTATCTATAAAAATGTGATATATGATCAAATGCTGTCGCTTGTGATCTATATTCCAACGTGTAATCTCCTGCTTTATTATATTTACTATTGTAAAGCTTACCATTATCAAATATAATAGGTAAAGCATTTTGAATTAATCTTTTATGATTTTGATCATCCTTTCTTACCATTGCTTTTACAGCTTTTACATCTAAAGCTCGTATTCTTCCATAAAAATGTCTTTTATGTACCAATCGTTTTTTAGTATAATATATCCATTCTCCCAATAATTTACTAACTAAATTTATTCTACGCTTTTTCTCAAAAACTACTATTCGTAATGGATTCATTTTCAATAATAACTTGATTATATAACATTATTTCTGTTTTTTTAACCTTTGTTTTTGATAATTATTTCTAAATACATTTGTTGCTTTTTTCAATGTAATAGGGTTTTTAAATTTTACGTTTAGTTTGAAAGCTTCATATTTATTATTATCAGAAAACTTTTCTATTTTTGATTTAATTTGTTTAAAAAGCAAAACACTAAGTCCTATTATAGTCAATAATATAAAAAATATTATAGAAAAAAAACCAAAATAGGTTGCTTTATCAATTGTTATTAATACCATTATTATATAGATTTATTTTTTTAAGCTTAATGATTTAAAAGCAAAAAAAATATTTTGATATTTTAATAATGGTAAAAACTAAAAAAAGAAACTATATTAAAAACAAAAAAATAACAAAAAAGAAAGATTGTGGATGCAAATATGGTGGCACCAATACAGATATAGACTACCCGACAGTAGGTACAGTCGTCGAGGCAAAGTGGAGTAGCCGGTTCGGACCCGGCAAGGAATGGTACCGTGGTAAGATCACGAATGTACACCCAGGCAAGACATCGTCACGGAATCCCAGTTTCGATGTTGAATATGATGATGGTGAGTTTGAGGAGAAAGTGAAGTGGGAGAATATTAGGATGGTGAACGCACCCTCCGTCAAAAACCCTGAGTCGCCTGTAAATATGGGACCCCCAGAACCAAAATATCCACCAAAAAAATTAGCAAGACTACCATACTTACAAACTCCTGAAGAATATCATCTACAAGTAACTGGATACGATAAAGATGTAGTAGATGCTTTATTAGATATTTCAAAAACTAAGCCCAAAAAAAAATCAAAAAAAGCTTTTAAAACAAAACGTGATTTTAAACCTTCTAAAGAAACCTTAGACAAATTTCAAATGCCACCGGCGCAGCGCGGTGGACTTGAACCATTTATTCAAGTCGAAGAAGAGATAAACAGTCCTCAGATTATAATTATTCACAATGATGATGAATTTGAAGAAGAACATGATCAAAGAAAATTATTCAACTTATTGATGGGATTTACTGGAATGATTGCTATTAGTGCAACTGCAATTGCTTATAGCATTAGAGATTTAATTATGTAATAGTTTAAGAATTATCCTTTCTACAAGACATTACATGTTCTTCACCCATTGCTTTATAAATATATAAAATCAAAGAATCATCGTTATCAAACCCCTTTCTTATTTGTTCAACCAATTCATCTGGATGTTTTGGCATTTGTAAGTCTTCACGAACTTCTCCATTACAATCCATTAATGATAAATAATTCTCGTCAGATATATCAAGTAATGAATATTCTGTTTTGAAAACATTTGGTACAGTTGTGCCATGTGAAGAAGGTACAATATCTTCTAGTTTTTTACCAGTAAAAATATCGGTTGCTACAAAATTACACTTTGCATGTCCATGCTTTCCTGTTTTTGAAGTCGAGACTGATACTACTTTACATGGTCTTCCTTTTATACAAATATATCCTCCTTTTTTGATTTGACCCGCTTCCATTGGAATTGTTTCAGATGCTCCAGCATCAACCGTCTCAAATGTCTCTTCTGAAAACATTATTAAATGAAGTTATTGAAATGTTTTTAAGTATATTTTAAATAATTTTAATATATAATACTCGAATGTACATTATAAAAATGTCTATAATTGGTACAATGTGTATGGGATTTGTACAAAAACCACATTATCAAAGAAAAATATTATTTAGCCCTATATTATCAACAAAAAAAGATATATTTACTGGTAAAATTTATGTAGGAGAACCAGAGTTATTGGATAATATTTCTGATATTTTAGAAAAAATTAAGGATACTATAGATAAAACAGTTGACAGTATATTTGGTCCAGAACCCAATAATATTCCAATTCCAATTCCAATTCCAATTCCTGTTGAAGATAATCCAAATCCTTATGAAAAATAATAATCCAAAATAGTTACAAAAATGATTATCACAATAATATAAAGTTAATTATAAGATTAAACTAAGAATGCCTCTAATTGCAAATTCACTATTTGAAAGTGTTCCATTTTGCCGGACAGAATCAGAATATACTGAAATGGCATTAAAAGATATAATTTTACCAATAACACAATTCGGTGAAAATAATATTGGTGTAAATGATATTGATATTGCCCTTGGAGATACTTTTACATCAAATATGATAAGTCATAAAGAAAATAAAATACCAATGGCAATTCCAATATATGATCATAACAACAATGCTCAAAAAGCAATACCAATTATAAATGGACAAAGATTATGTGAATACTTATTTTCATAGATTTAAGAAAAACTGTGTATTTTTTGAGAAAAATATAATATATAAAAGTTCATGTATAATCCGAATAATATTGTTATTGGTGGAGCAGTTTTGTTTATTATTGCATACGCCTTTTTTATTATTAGAAGGATGTATAAAAGAAGAATTAATTATTTAGAGGAAGAAATTATTCAATTAAAAAAAAATGTTGAAGATTTTACAGAAAGAGCAGAATATGATAAAGAAAATTATGAATTAAGAAATTCAGTTGTTTTAGAAATTCCAAAACAATTTGATATTATACCAAATATAACTCCGAATGATGTGGAAGATGTTACAGATTCTATACCTGTTCAAGATTTTAATGAAAAATCTAATTTTTCATCAGTTGATATTGACGAACCAGTAGTATATTTACATCAAAGTAAACCAATACATAATCAAAAAGTTATAGAAGTTATAGAATCACAAGAATTAGAGCAAGAACAAGAACAAGAACAAGAACAAGAACAAGAACAAGAACAAGAACAAGAACAAGAGCAAGAGCAAGAGAAAGATGAAGAATTAGATCAACAAATTATAGAAGTTAAAGGAGATGTTGAATCACAAGAAGATTCATCTGAAAAAGCGGAATTATTAATGGATGATATTGATTCAATGACAGTAGCACAATTAAAAGAAACTTTAACACAATATGGAAAAAGTTTTACAAATACTATGCGAAAGAAAGACCTTCGTGAATTAGTAATCTCATTGTAAGATTAAGTACAAAACAATATAATATAATTAGTTGAATCTCAAATGAGGAATAATATTGTAAAAAAAGTACCAACAAGAGCAGGTGGTATCATATTTGACAACAATAAAACACATATTGTTTTGGTTTTAAACAAAGATTCTTATTATAAAAGGGAATACAAATGGGGTCTTCCTAAAGGTCATTTATATGACTATGAAAGAAGATTTCCGTATTTAGGAGCTCAAAGAGAAATTTGGGAAGAAACAGGAATATATTTTCCTATAAAACAAGATTATTTCTCAATATCGATATATGATACATTATATTATGTACTAGTATTGAATAGGGATTACAATCCAAATTTTACACCGAATGATACAGACGAAATTATTTTAGTTAGATGGATTCCAATATCAGAATTACCAACTTTAAATGTTAACAGAACTTTGGCAAAACTAATTAAAAAATGGAGAAATATTTTTCCAACACAAATTGCTTCTTGTAAAAATGATTAAGTATTACTTATAATAATTAATTATAGATAACAAATATGACTAAAATTACTCTTGAATCCAGAGGAATTTCAGTTTCTATTCATAATTCTAATCAAGGAGAAGACAATATTGAGTCTATTGGATTTGCATTTCTTGGAAAAATTGCAGAAGAAGCTCTTAATAAAATAAACAATAAACGAAAACTTAATAAATTAGTAAGTGATGATTTTGATTGTTCTGAAAAAGAAGATGATGGATATGATGAAGAAGAAGAATATGAAGAAGAAGAAGATGATGAAGAATATGAAGAAGAGGAAGATGAAGATGAAGAGGAAGAGGAAGATGAAGATGAAGATGAAGATGAAGAGGAAGATGAAGATGAAGAGGGAGAAGAAGATTTCGAGAATACAAAAAAATCTAATAAGAAATTTCCTTCAAAACCATCGCAATGTCTAAAGTATATTAAAAATAATAATAAAGACGAACTGATAAAACTTGTAAATAACAGTAGTGGGAAAATTCGTATTAGGGGCACAACTAAAGATCAAAGAAATTGGGTATATCAAACATTTTCAGAAATAGATAATGTAAATACATGGTCTTGGTATAGTAAAAATGGACGAATTTTGGTAATTGATATATATTCACAAAAAAACTAAAAAAATGATGTAAAGTCTAATTTTATTTATTAATAACAATATGGATGAGCCTATTATGACTAAGTACGAGTATACGCGTATTCGTGGTATTCGTATCCAACAATTAATTGATGGAATGCAACCGTTTGTCGATTATGATAAAGATGAATCGGAGGAAAGTATATTCATGAGAGAGCTAAAAGACAAAAAGATTCCATTAAAAATAACGCGTCCATGTGGTTATAACAAATCAGTTGATATTCCAGTTTCAGATATGAATGTTGAAAGATTCATTAATTAAAAAAATGGTTTAATAGATAATAATCATAATAGTCATGAATTGTTTTAATTGTTTAAAAAAAGAAGATTTAGAAGATTTAGAAGAATTGAAAAAACGAAATGAAATATTAGAAAGTGAATTAAAAATGTTGAGAAACAGATTCAGAGGAGTTGATAAAGCTTTAATGCTAGAAAATAAAATATTAAAAGAAAAATTAGAAAATTCCGAAAAAGAATGGGTTAATCATATTGATGTATTTGTTGAAAAGTGGTATGAGGAAAATAAAGATAATATTGATATAGGTGTTGTAAATTTAGGTTTTTTTGAGGTAGATATTTTACCCGATTATATAGAAAAACATTTATATAAAAAAGTATTAAAAATATTATATTCTTATTTGACAACAACACTTGCACCGTCTTCATAAAATTTACTTTATATGTTTAAAGCAAAAGAGGTTGTAGTTGGACGATTTTTTGGGGGGCGACCTCTTTTCTTTTTGACTGGTAAATCAGTATTAATCTTTACTTCGCGTGTCGATTCTTCTGGGGTCATTTTAACAGATTGTGGCATAGATACTACTGGTGTTGGTTCTTCACGAAATTCTTTAATTTGATTTAATATACGTTCAACGTCTTGATCCTTTGGTCCGGACATTTCTTGACTACCTGGTGGAGGTGGTGCGTCTGGTACAAAACTTGGTTGCGGTGGGATGAATGTTGGATGTGCTGGACTACTTTGGTTTAACATATCATCAAGAACATGACCCAAACCTGGATTATTTTGTGTTGATTCTGAAACAGCGGCTGATGCAAATTGTCTTGCAAGATCTGGATTATTTTTAAGAATGTCTTCCATTTGAGGTGATGCCGATTTAAATAAATTATTTGTCATATGAAACATAACCGCAGAGCCTCCGAGCATCATAAGAAGTTTTAATTCGGGAGCAATCTTTGTCTTTGCTTTATATTTTTCATGTAATTCTTCAAATACATCATCGTAGTCAGTCAAATTTTCATGTAACGATTCGGACCATCCATCCAGTTTTATATCAAAAGGGTCAAATTTAGTGTTTAAAAATTCTACTCCAGAAGCAAAGGCCATCATTGATTTTCTTTGAAATTTTATACTATTTTCAAGATCTCTCTGATTCTTTAATCTTGAATATTCTTCCTTCATTTCATCAAGAGAAGATGATGAACTATAATGCTTTGATAAAGGTATTCCTCTTGATTCAAGTCTCTTTAATTTAAACAACATTTCTTGCTTTTCAGGACCATCGTTCATTTGTATTCTTGACGGAGTTGGTATAGTAAATCCACTATCAAATCTTATTGGTTGTGAAGACTTATCCTCAGAACGTATCGCATTTATTTTGAAATCTAGATCATCTTCTTCTTTTACAATACTTGGTGGAGAATCAGGTTTTAAATTAACATCCAACATTTCAGCAGAGTTTTCAGTTTGTGGAATTGGATTTGGTGATGCTCTTGATTTATTTGGATCTACAAGTAATTCTAAATCCTCAACACCATCGTTTAATTGTTGACTGTTATCAATAGTCGTATCTAAGTTGCTTTTTTCAATTGTAACACTTGGAGAATTAAAAGAATCAATATTAACTTCTGTGACATTCATCTTTATGATTTATTTAGCGGAATTAGTTTATACAAGTTTGTCGCAGTAAGCAAAAGCTTGAATTATAACATCCGATAAATCATCCTTTTTTTTTTGAGTTTAACCAAGATTCTTGAATTAACGGATCAGGCTCAGTTTTTTCAAATAATTTAGTAACAACATTTATTGAAAATGCCTTTGTTTCTTTATATCCTTTGGGCATTTTATCAATCCAACCAATTGATTTACAAAAATGCATTTTTCGAGATGCCGATATACATTTTACATTATGTTTACAACCTTTTAGTAAACAAAAATATGTAAAAACAATCATTTGCATTGATTTCATTTGTGGGTTTTTCATACATGGCTGGTTTTCTATTATTACGGAGTCACATTCTAAAGGACAAAATATTGAATCAAAATGTTTTGCAACATTATTAACAGTCGTTTGAAGATCAATAGTACTAATTTTCTTTATTTTTTTAGCGCGCAATTCTGATTTTATCAAATTTTGTAATTCTTTTTTATTTGTTTTTTCAGGAATATTTATACCTAAAACTAATAAACATTCTATTAGTTGTTTTTTTGTCCATTTCATATATTCAATATATACGTAGTTCAAATCATTATATGAATGATTAATATTCACATTGTTCCATTTAATAATTTTCCAATCTAATTTAGGTCTTATATTGTTAATTTCTATTAAAACATAACTTAAATTTTTAATACCAACATCTATTGATAATATTCTCATAAATAGTTTTATATTTCTATTAAATAGTTATGTATTGATAATAAATCCAATTTATTAAGTAAATTTAATGTCTGAAATCAAACCTTTGATTATTGGAACTGGCAGTTTCGGTTCTGCAATGGCAATTGTTTTAGGAAAATCACTACCAAATACACAAATTATTATATGGGGAAGGCGTTTAGAAATAGTAGAAGATATTAACAATAATAATAGAAATAGTGAATACTTGCCTCCAAATTCTTTGAAATTCCCAGATAATATAATTGCTACAAATAATCTTCAAGAATCAATAAAAATTAGTAATATTATATTCATAGCAATACCAAGTATATTTTTGGAAAAAATTTTATATTCAATAGATTTGAATTTAAACAATAAAATTCTTATAAGTCTTGTAAAAGGTATCTTTATAAAAGACAATCAAGTTAAAAATTTATGTACAGTTTGTGAATTACTAAATAATCGTTTTCCTAAATGCGATTGTTGTGTTTTATCTGGACCAAATATATATAGTGATTTAGCAAGAGGAAAATTTGCAGAAGCTACAATTGGTTCATATAATTTAGATATAGGCAATAAAGTTAAAAACTTATTTACAAAACATTCAAATTTTAAAACAAATGTAACATTCGATAGATTTGGTGTAGAATATGCTGGATTATTAAAAAATATAATATCTCTTGGTTGTGGATTTATTGATTATATTGGTAATGTAAATGCAAGAGCGGCATTAATACGACAAGGTATACATGAAATGTATAATTTTACTTGTACATTAAAAATACCTTGTCCATCTAAGAAAACCTTTTTCGAAGATGCTTGTGGAATAGGTGACCTTATACTTACTACACATTATGGTAGAGGATTTATTCTTGCAAAAGAATTTCTTAAAGAATCTAATATACAAAAAGAAAAAGACTGTGCGCAAATATGGCAAGAAGTTGAATCTATTCTTTTCAATAATATGAAAATACCTGATATACATAATTGTTTGATTATTGGTCAAAATATAGAAAATAGAGGGTTGACTTCTGTTTTTCCAATATTAAATGCTATATATACTATTGCATGGAAAAAAGAAGCTCCTAATATACTTTTAGATATTCTTTTAGAAAATTAAACTTTACCATATAGTTTATATAAGATATACCCGTTTTCAAGAGCAATTCATTATTAGACAAAACTAATTAGTCTTTTACCAAATACCTAATTTTAGAGTATAAATTTTTAAAATCCTTTTCAACTTTATATCTTGAATAACCAAGCTCTTTGCCTATATTTATATAAGACATATTATTTACAAAACGTTTATTAAGCAATAATTTGTCATAATCACTTAATTCTAATCCTACAAATAGATCATTGAAACTATTTATTAATTCTTTATTTTCTGATTGTTCAATTTTGTCTTCAATATAATATAAGTTTTCTGAAAGATAAGTGTTTCTATTTATTGTTTTTCTTTTTAAATAAGGAATATGTATATGATTTTTTTCGTTTTTATATTTTATCATATAAGCTTGAATCCAATAAGATGCATAAGTTGAAAATTTAGTTCCAAAATTAGGTTCATATTTATCAATTGCACGTAACAACCCGTACATACCTTCTTGTACAAGTTCATCTCTTTCAATTTTTGGACAATTATAGTTTTTATAATGTTGTTTATTATTCCTATTTACAAAATATTGAACCAAAGGAGTATTTTGTTTCACCATTAATGCTTTTTGTTTTTTTGATAAAGATAATGAATATACACAAATTAACGTGTTAAATTTTAGAATTGACAGCATTTTTGTATTTAATTTAACTAGGAATTTCCCTAATCATTTTTTAATAAAGTTTGCTCAAAATATAGAAAATAGGGGTTTGGCTTCTGTTTTTCCAATATTAAATGCTATATATACTATTGCATGGAAAAAAGAAGATCCTAATATACTTTTAGATATTCTTTTTGAAAATTGAACTTTATCCTATATAGGATTAAGGATTTAACAATTTATCATTATAAACATCATATTTTATATTACAATTAATAATTAAAGGTTCATGTTTCGTTGAACCATTAAAATCATAATTAAAATATTTTAAT
>MDSV01010369.1_pt1 | contig 10472 bp, 7 predicted proteins | sample 810851 | NCBI WGS metagenome assembly MDSV01 (sample SAMN05326640, study PRJNA326480) | marine metagenome | isolation source: seawater | place: Atlantic Ocean: North East | collected 2012
ATTATCATAAACACAGATGCAAAAGATATCTTAATAAATGATGAATTATTTAAGAGAGATAAAATTAAAATAATTGAGAGACCCAAGCATCTTTGTGGAGATGAAGTAAGTATGAATAAAATAATTGAATATGATTTGTCGCATACTTATTCAGATTTTTTTATCATGACACATACTACAAATCCACTATTATCTAAAGCAACAATTGGATCATGCATAGATGATTACTTAATAAAAAGTAATTTATCAAATTATGATTCCCTTTTTACAGTCAATGCCATTCAAACTAGATTCTACACTAAAACTGGAAAGCCAATAAATCATAATCCTAAGAAATTAGTTCCAACTCAAGATTTGGATAAAATGTATGAAGAGAACTCTAATTTATATATTTTTTCTAAAGAGAGTTTTTTATCTACTGCAAGTAGAATTGGTAAAAATCCCATCCTTTTTGAGACACCTAAAAATGAGGCTATAGATATTGATACTAATGAAGAATGGGAAATGGCTGAGTCAATGGCTTTTTATAAAAAAAGAAATTTATGAGTTTTATACCTTATTTTGAATTTTTAATATATTTTCAATAATCAAGATTTTAATTTAATGATCTAGAATTAGCTTTAATATGAAATCATCAATTACTTTCATAATTATTACTCTAGATGAAAAAGATAATTCAGCCTTTTTAAAAACATCTATAATTTCGCTTTCTTCAAAAATAGCTAACCTATAATTTTCAAGAAAATTCATCACATTTGATTTTTTAATATTAAAAAGATACTTTTTAAATTTGGGATCACAATCTTCAATAAATTTATTAATAGTATCCAAATTTAATCGTTCTTTTAAAGAATTTTCTTCTTCTTTAATTTTTAGACCAATTAATATAAGTAATAAATATGATACGGGTTTATGAGGATCCTCATTTAAGATATAATTACCATTTAAAAATATTTCTCTGAAGTAATAAGAATGTTCTTTATTGGAAACCTCATTTAAATCTAATTGAGCAATAATTGCATTTATATACATCAATATTGGCATATCTGAATCTTCCATATTGAGCATAATAATTTTTCTTTTTAAAGTTTTCCATTTATTAAGCTCAGATTCCGTACCAAGTAATTTCCTTCTGAATCTTTCAGGAGCATTGAATATCTCTGGTCTAAATTTAGGATTTAAGTTAGATAAACGTATTTGCGCTCTATGCATTGAGAAAGCTCTTTTTTTGAAATTTCTAGATGTAAAAAATATTGAAATTTCATCAAAAATTTTATCTAATTTGTTAAAGAGATTTATAAGTGAATTCCCCTGTCCTTTTTGTAATAGTAATTCAGTAAAAACTTCACTGCTCAAAAAACATAATTTATAATTCTTTAGTTTAATTTCATCTTTTAGTTTTTCAATATAAAAATCAACATCTAAACTTCTATTTTTTTGTAAAGCATAATGGTCAGGGAAATAAGCTGCAGGTAATAAACTATGTTGAAAACCTTCTTTTATAGATTCTGGATAAATAATTCCAATTCCTTTTAAATAATCACTTTGATCACTAAGGATCTTTTGTAATGATGTTGTGCCTGTATGATGCGTTCCAACATGTATTAAGCATCTCATTAATTTTTAATTTTTTATATAATTTTTAATCTAGCATTTGATTAAGTTAATTTTTTAAATTAAAATTCATAATGGGATAAATTTTGGTTTTATGTATGGGCAGTAAAAAGATTTCAGTAATAATGCCCTCTCTTAACGCAGGAAAATTTATAGAGGACGCTATTAATAGTTGTCTTATTCAAGATGAATTATTGGAAATAATAATTATTGATGGTGGTTCAGAAAATGATACTATTTCTAGAATTAAAAAATTACAAGGGGGGGGAAATAATATCAAATTGATAATTGAAAAAGATAATGGTCCATCTCAAGCCTTAAATAAAGCTTTATTATTAGTTAGAGGTGAATTTATAGCTTGGTTAAATAGTGATGATAAATTTGAGAAAAATTCTTTTCAAAGAAGTTTATGTTATTTTGATGAAAATCAAAATTGTAAGATCATATATGGCCATGGGAAACATATTGATGAACAAGGTCGTTTTTTAGAATATTATCCTACTTTTGAACCAAATATAGGTATAGATAAATTTCAGGATGGTTGCTTTATTTGCCAGCCTACTATTTGTTTTAGAAAAAATATCATAAGAGATATTGGAGGATTTGATGAAAATCTCAAGGCATGTTTTGATTTTGATTTTTGGTTAAGAATATTTAAATTTTATAATTTGAAAGATATTGGATTTGTAAATGCAGTTCAAGCATCTACAAGAATTCATGAAAATACAATAACTAATAAACAATATTGGAGAGTAAATATTGAATCAGCAATTATTTTAAATAAATATTTAGGATATGTTAAAGATCATTGGTTTGAACAGGCCGCAAGATTTTTAGTTCTTAATGATAAAGAAAATGCTTTTAATTATTTAGAATATTCGGAGTTAAATAAATATCTTGAGAGTAATTTAAAAAAAACTTATAAAAATTTTATAGATAAGTTTATGAATGGGAATCAATTAATTCTTAAGAGTATAAATAACAAAAATGATTATCCACTTTTATTAAAAAAAATATTAAGCGAGAGATTTGATTTACAGAAATGTGGATACAATGATAGTAAAAATGAAAGAGATTTCTGTATTTGGCTATTTAAACATGGAGTGAATGAATATCCTTATTTGTTTGAAGGGACTTTCAGAAATAATATCATATTAGATTGGTTCTCAAAAAATAATAAATATAATATTCCACGAATAATTCAAGCAATTTGGGATTCTAATTATAAATTACAAAGAATAGGCATCTTAAAAAAATTTAAAATATTTTTAAAGTATTTTCTGTTTTTTAAGTGGAATAAATTTGTCAATAATGCTAATTTAAGATATGGATCTTTTTTTGATGCAAATATTTTAGGAATTAAATATTTAATTAGATTTTTAAATTTCTTTAAATTTAAAAGAATCAAACCTAATAAATTTAAAGTCAGTTTAGTTGGTCATCAGACTTATCAAAGTGGAATTGGTGAAGATCTTAGGAAAACTTACTTGGCTTTAAATCAAAAAGGGATTAAATCTGAGATTATAGATTTTGGTTTAAATAAGAATAATAGAAATACAAAAGTAAATATTAAAAAAACAAATATAGATTATCAAAGTTATGATTTAGAAATCTTAATTATTTGCCTTAATCCAAATGATTGTTTCAATTATTTATCAAATAAGCAAACTAGCTTTTTCAATAAAAAATATGTGATCGGTTATATACCTTGGGAATTTGAATTATGGCCAAGCATATTAAATGGATTGTATAAATATTTTGATGAATTGTGGGTCTCTTCAAAATTTACTTTTAAAGCCTTTAGTGAATTTAAAAAAACAAAATTAATAATGCCATTGTGTGTAGACGATCCTGAAATTAATATAAAACCATTGAGTAATAAAAACAAATCTTATTATAGAGATAAGTATAATTTACCTCAGAAAAATTTTATATATTTATGTTCTTTTGACCTTGAGTCTTACCTAACAAGAAAAAATCCCTGGGCAGCCATTAATTCTTTTCAAAGGGCTTTTAACCCAAATTATCCAAATAATAGTAAAAATGAGAACGTAAATTTATTAATTAAGACATTCAAACCACTATCTCATAATCGTGATTGGGAACTTCTAAAGAATTTTATAAAGCTCGATAGAAGGATAATACTTATTGAGGAAAATCTTGATTATAAGGAATTAATTAATTTGTATGGATCTTGTGATGCACTTATTTCTCTGCATAGATCGGAGGGCTTTGGAAGGATAATTGCTGAATGTATTAATTTAGGATTAGAAATTATTTCTACTAATTGGGGAGGTAATACGGATTTTTGTGATAGTAATTTTACTCATCTAGTACCTTATAAAATTATTGATGTACTTCCAGGCACATATCCCTTTTGGGAAAGTCAGAAATGGGCAGAACCTGATTTGGGAAAAGCTGCGGAATTTATTTGTAATATATATAAAGGTAAAAGATTAAATACTGTTGATTTCAGAAAAAAAACAAAAAATTTGTTTTCTATTGAAAATCGTGGTTATGAATATTCTCAAAGAATAAAGGAAATAATTAATCATTTATCTTAAATAAATTTCAGAATCCCGCAATGATATTGACCAATCTTCCTCCTCTAAACTTAAATAAGGACTATAAAAAATATCTTTCTTTAATTGATTTCCCCATTTTTTTTGCATAAATTTATATTCTCTTTTCCATTGAGAAAAAGTTTCACCTTTTAGTTCCCCTCTTGTTTTAGATTCGTGATGAATTGCCATGACATGTGGGAGAAAAATATTCCTGAGATTGCATTTTTTAGATTTTAGACATAAATCAACATCATTATAATTAACAGCAAGATTTCGTTCATCAAGTCCACCTATCTTTAACCATTTTGATTTAGTAATACATAGACATGCAGCAGTAACTGCAGAATATTCTTGACACATATTTAATCTTCCATAGTATCCAGTTGAATCTAAAGGAAAATACTTATGGCTATGTCCAGCAACTCCTCCAATACCTAGAATTACTCCAGCATGCTGAATTGAGAAGTCATCAAATAAAAGTTTTGCTCCTACACAACCTATATCATCTCTATTTGCATTAGAGGATAAATAGAGATCCCAGTTTTCAGATAAGAACTCAATATCATTATTAACAAGTATTAATGTATCTCCTATTGATTTATTTATGGCATAATTATTAATTTTGGAATAATTAAAGCTTTCATTGAAATCCAATATTTTGTGGGATATATTTTTGATTGATTTATTCTTTAACTCATCGAAATATAAAAAAGTACTTTTTTCTATAGAATTATTATTAATAATTATTATTTCCATATTTGATGAATAACAATATTTGTGAATTGATTCAATACATTTCCTTAGAAGGTTAACTTTATCTCTTGTAGGAATAATTATAGATATTAGAATATCTTTTGGATTAGCCCATTCTATGAAATTTGTTTTTTTAATTATTCCTTCTTTTACACAAATAAATTTATTAGGATAAATATTTTTTAAATGAATTTTCAAATTAAGAATATGATTTATAAATTTTTTATTAAAAGAGCTATCAAAATTATTCAATCTGTGGGAGATAACAAAAGGAACATGCTTTATCTCAGTTTCTCTTTTAGTTAAAATAAGTTTTTCCACTAAAGAAAATATTACTTTCTCAAATTCAAATAGATAAAAATCTTTGTTATCTGAACAAATTAAATTCCATAATTCTGAAGATACAATCCAATGAGAACTATATAGTGGATCTGACCAGAAAAGTTCTCTATTCCACCCTGGTTTAAATTTTGGACTATACCTTATATCGTTTATTGACAGATAATCTTCATCTCCATAAAAAATATTTATCTTATTATTATGACTCTCTATCCATTGAAGTATCTTTTCAAATTTATTATTTAAAATTGCATTTTTTCGAATTATAACTACCCATTTAACTTGGTCATTGGAAACCTTTATTAATTCATTTAAAATGATAAAATTTTTTTTGTATTCATAATTTTTTATTTTTTTTAAAATAGATGAATAAATCAGTGGTTCTGAGATTTTTATCCAATCTTGATAATTAAATTTTTTATGTATGCTAAATTGTTTTCTTAAAATTGAATTATAAATTCTCCAAGTATTTTCTTTATTTAAAGCTCTTAAATAAATTTTAGAAAAACTGGTTTCAATTCTTTTTTTTATTTTAAACCAAGCAAAAAATCCAGGAATTTTTATTAACCAAATCTCTCTAATTTTTGCAGTATTTTTTATTTGTGAAAGTTCTAAAATTAGATTAGATTGTTTTCTTATTCTTATAATTCTCCACCTTCTTTTATTTGCAAAAGCTGGCCTGCACTGTACATTATAGATCGAGTTTTTAATTGTTAAAAGAGATCTTTTATTTTCACCAAGGTGATATATTCCTAAAAAATACCAACCCTTTTTAATTTTATTTTTTTTTAAAATAATTATTTTCTGATTCTGATCAGGTTCTATTCCTTCATCCTCGAAAAGAATTTTTTTTCTTTTTAAGAAATTATTTTTATAAAAATTATTTTCAGATATAATCCAATCTTTTCTATACAATTTATAAATAAAATTTATTAAAATTAAAAATAATTTATCTCTCCAATACATTATAAATTTTAGTTTTTATGACTATCTGCCATCCCTAGTATAAATTTAACTAAAGAAAATGTGATTAAGAATATTGAAATCACTGTTAAAAAACCTCTATGTCGCCAGTTCATCCATTCATCTTCAGGAATTTGGGGATCAGTAATAATAGCTAAAAATCTTTGTTGCTGAATACTATCTACAGAGGCTTTTTCAGCAGCTTTTATTGATTCAATATATAAATCATTAGTGAATTTTTGATTTGCTTTTAATTTTGATAAGTTTATAATTTTCTCATTAAAATTCTTACCTTCTGGATTAACTAGTAAATCTCTTTCTATGAAAATTTGATTTTTTAATTCTGCTATTTGGTCTTCAAGTAAGATTATCTCAGGAGAATTCTGATCTACAAATTGTCTCTTTATTGCGGCAAGTTCAACTTTTAATCTTACAGTCTGAGATTCTAATTCAGATATTAAATTTGTTGTTATTTGAGCCTCAGAAATAGCATCAAGACTTTTATTAGATTTTTGGAAATCAGATAGATCTTTATTAGCTTTTTCTAATCTTATAGAATTCTTTAATACTTGTTTATTTAAAAAATCTAGTTGTTCTAGAAAAATAGATTGATTTAAATTATTTATAAATTTTTCTGACTCATCTATTAGAAATGAATTAAATTTATATGATGTTTTTGGATCTAATGCTATTGTTCTTATCCTCATAATCCCAGATCTTTCATTAAGGCTAATAGATATTTGTTTTCTAAAGAAATCATATTTCTCTTCATAACTCGCATTCTTTGAGAGACCTGCATATAAATCAAAACCTTTTTTTTTAAATACTTTTTTTATATCAAACACTTTATATAGATTTTTTAAAACTTGTGGTGACTCTAAATAAGTTTGAAGAAATAAAGCATCTTCCATAGAACTTTGGTTCCCTGCTCCAATAATATTAGAAATATCAAGCGAATTTTGACTATTATTCGATGCTTTCCTGACTACAATATCTGATCTTACAAAATATCTATTTCTACCAATTGAATAAAAATAAATTGAAGATAAGAAAAAAGGTAATGAAAAAGCAATAATAATTAATCTTTTTTTGTTTTTTTTAAATTGCCCTTTTTTGAATAATTTCATTATCTATTATTAGTTAGGTGATTCTAGGAATTTTTTATGCTGAGCTATTCCTTCTTCAACATTATCAAATTCTATCAAACTACCTTTGTGTAGCAAAAATGCCTTGTCGCAGTGATATTTAAGGCCATAAAGATTATGGTCAACCATTATGAAATCTGCATTTTCCTTTTTTTTAGAGAGATAATCCTTACTTTTTTTTCTAAATCTCTCATCACCAGCACTTGTTACTTCATCAATCAAATAAATATCAAAGTCAAACGCCATTGAAAGACCAAAAGTTACTCTTGAACGCATGCCACTTGAATAGGTCTTAAAAGGTCGATCAAAATAATCACCAATCTCTGCAAAATCTTCTACAAATTTTACCTTCTTTTTAATTTTCTCTTTGTTTAATCCTTCATAAATCTTTGATACAAAGATTGTATTTTCCCTCGCTGATAAACTTCCTTGAAATCCTCCTACTAGTCCTACAGGCCAACTTATTAAACAATCTTTTTCAATACTTCCTGAATCTGGCTGATCAATTCCACCTAAGATTTTTAAAAGAGTGCTTTTCCCTGCTCCATTTCTTCCTAATAAAGCAACAGACTCTCCTTTATGTATTTCAAAATTCAAATTTCTAAAAATATTAATTTTTTTTCCATTATGTACAAAACTTTTTGTTAAATTTTTAACTTTTATCATTTTGTTAACAATCTTTTTTCATTGAATGAATAAACAAACAAACCCAGAAAAAGAGAAAATAATGCGCTTTGCCATAAATATGTAATAGAGATAGAGTTTTTGGCGATGTAATAGTTCATTGAAAAAGAATATCTTGTAATTTCGATAGCTTGTAAAATAGGATTCCAACTTACGTAAGGTCTTAACCATTGAGGTAAAGCACTTAAAGAGATAAATACCCCCGAAATAAACCATAAAGGACGCATTGCCAATGGAATTAATTGTTTTAGTGAAGGGTATATAAATGTAGCTACCATTAAGAACAAACCAACTCCAAATGAAAAGATAATTAGAGCTAAGTAAGTAGAAAAAAGTAAAGAAATATTATCTAAAAATATTTTTTGTCTAATTAAATAAGTAATTAAAATTATTACAATAAAAACAAAAGCATATAGTCCTGATTCTACAATGGTCCTTGCTATCACTGTATCTATAGGTTTAACAGGTTTGTAGAAAAACAATGCTTCATTAGCAGACATGCCATTTGAAGATCTAATTGCAATAGCACTAAAAAGAGTAAAAAGCACAATCCCAGAGCCTAGAAAAATTATAATATCAAGAGGCCCCACAGTATTTCCCCTTAAAATAGAGAATATTATAAGAAAAATTGACATAACTCCTAATGGTTCAATAAAAACACCTAAAAACCCCCCCTTAACTAGACTAACTCTTGTTTTTAGTTCTCTATAAACTAGTGAATTTATTACATTAAACTGAATACGCCATCCCTCAATCTTTTTAGCAAAGAACATGTCTATAGTGGTTCCAAAATATTCACTGGATTTTATAGAAAATGGTTTTCTAATAATCCAAAATAAATCAAAAATTAAAATATCAATCTCATTAAAAAGGTTGATATTTTTTTGAAAAAGATTTTCAAATTCAGGTAAAATTATCTTAAATTTTTTCCAATTTTTTTCCACCCAAATATGGTAAAAATCATTTAATTCTGGATAAGGCCATCTTATTTTATGAGATTTATGAATATCCCATAACCCAAGAAAAATTCTTGGCATGTTTTTGAACCTATTAGAGGATGAATTTAAAGATAGCCATTTAAGAACAGAATTATTACTAAAATTACCTTTAAAAATCTCTGGATATTTTTGAAATCCTTTTAAAATAACCCAAACAACTAATTCTCTTTCTTTATTTTTTTCGAGAAAGCCAAGATCAGTCAAGTCTTTTCTTGTTTTTAAAATCTCTTCTAGCTCTTTAGGTAATTGGGACATTCTAATCTAATAATAATTTATAAAAAGATGCAGCATCTAAAATAGGCCTTATTGGTTCCACTAAATTTTTAAGGTTATTTGATGTCTTTGATAGTGAATTATTATCAACGAAAATAACGTCTCTATCCTTTAAGAATATTTTTTTATTGGCAGATTTATAGTTAAAGAAAGTTTTTTCAATTTTACCATTATTTTTCAAACGCAATAATGTAATTTTTTTTCTATCGGATCTATTTGTAAAACCCCCAGCATTTAATATCCCTGCCATTATAGGGCTACTATTTCTTACATTTACATCCCCAGGTTTATTTACTTCACCAATAACTTTTATTGTAATTGTTGCAGGAGCTAAGTTTGTAGAAGATAAAAATGATTTATCTTGTTGAGTGTTTTTTTGTGCGCTACTAACATAAATACTATCTCCATCAAAAATTTCATAATTCTCAATTGATCCTCCTCTTAAAAAACCATCCCAAATATTTAAAACAATTTCATCTTCTCCCTCTTTTTCTTTGTTAGGCCGCAACAATTTAATTTCTGTTAAATTAGCGTTTAAATTAAGTCCTCCAGCTTGTAAAATGGCATCTAAAACTGTAGGCCATCCTTTATTTTTAGTTTCAAAATTTTCTCCTCCATCTGTATTTGATACGTTATTTACTCGTTTTGTATCGATAGTATAAATTCCTGGTCTTTGAACTTCGCCATTTATTTTTACCCTTATTGGTCTTGATTGCATTAAATTAATATAAACAATTGGATTCTTAATAATTTGCTTATAGCTTTTTGTAATTAGTAAATTAGCCTCATCTATCGTTAGATTTTTTAAATATAAAGAATTTATTCTTGGTAAATTGACTGTTCCATCTGGCAATATTGTTACTTTTGAGCTAAATTCTTCGAATTTATAAATATCAATTAGAAGTAAATCTCCTGGACCTAATAAATATTTTGGTACATTAATTATATTATCTTTGGTCAATAAATAATCCAAAGAAGGCTTAGCATTTGTATAACTAAAGTTAACTATAGAGAAAAATGAAAATAGTAATATTAATAAGAATTTTAGTGACATTTAAGTATTTTAGAATTGACTAAAAAAAATTCTTTAAACCAATTTTTAAAATTTATTATACTGTTTAATCAAAAACTAAGTTTTG
>MDSV01061702.1_pt1 | contig 10472 bp, 8 predicted proteins | sample 810851 | NCBI WGS metagenome assembly MDSV01 (sample SAMN05326640, study PRJNA326480) | marine metagenome | isolation source: seawater | place: Atlantic Ocean: North East | collected 2012
ATGAATAGAAAAAGTTGGTTAGACAAGGAAAGAGACGTAGATGTTTTTGATATTAAAAGTGATGCTATTAAAACCTTGGTCGAACTTGGAGTAGAAGAAATAAACCTTTTTGTAAGCGATAACACAAAGCACAGTTATCATCCAGGTAGATCAGGATCGATAACTTTAAAATCAGAAAAAGGTCCTCACCTAGCGTACTTCGGAGAAATACACCCTGCAATCATAAAAAACTTAGATTACAAAGATAAAAATATTTTTGGATTCGAAATTTTTTTGAAAAATATTCCTGAGTCACACAAGAAACAAAGACAAAGCAAAAAAAGTTTTCAAGCTTCAGATTATCAAAAATCAGAAAGAGATTTTGCTTTTGTGATCGATAAAATCTTTAAGATCGGCGCCCTTGAGAAAATTATAAGAGAAGTTGATGGCAGTCTTATTCAAAATGTATCAACTTTTGACATTTACGAAGGAGAAAATATTCCAAAAGATAAAAAATCAGTTGCGATTAATGTTACTTTACAAGCTATCGATAAAACTCTTACAGAGAATGATTTAGATGAAATCAGTAAAAAGATTATCGATACAGTGAGTAAAAAAACTGGCGCTATAATTAGGTCCTGATGTCAGAAACAAAAAGAATACGTAATTTTTCTATAATTGCGCACATTGATCATGGTAAATCAACAATTGCTGATCGTATCATTCATAAATGCGGTGGTTTAACTGATCGTGAGATGAAACAACAAGTCCTAGACTCAATGGATATTGAGCGAGAAAGAGGAATTACAATTAAGGCTCAAACAGTTAAACTAAACTATAAATCCAAAGATGGTAAGGATTATATATTAAATATAATTGATACTCCGGGCCATGTAGATTTCGGTTATGAAGTAAGTCGTTCTTTATCAGCTTGCGAGGGATCTCTTTTGATTGTAGATAGCACTCAAGGAGTTGAGGCTCAAACCTTAGCAAATGTCTACCAAGCTTTAGAAATTAATCATGAAGTTATACCAATTTTAAATAAAATTGATTTACCAGCATCAGACATTGAAAAAACAAAAAAAGAAATTGAAGATGTTGTTGGAATAGAAACAACTAATGCCATTTCTTGCTCTGGTAAAACTGGAGAAGGAATTGATGAAATATTAGAGGCAATTATTAATAAACTACCTGCTCCAGAAGGAGCTGTGGATGAAAAATTAAAATGTTTATTGGTTGATAGCTGGTATGACAGTTATCTCGGTGTAGTTATTTTAGTCAGGGTCATAAATGGAAAATTAAAAAAAAACATGAAGATAAAGTTAATGTCTAATGATCAACAATATGTGGTCGAAAAAGTAGGAGTATTCACTCCTAAGCCAAATGATATTGAAGAGTTAAGTTCAGGTGAGATAGGTTTTATTATTACAGGTATAAAATCTCTTTCAGAAACAAAAGTTGGAGACACAATTTGTGATGCTAGTGCGCCTGTTGACAAACCTCTTCCAGGTTTTAAACCAAGTAAACCTGTAGTATTTTGCGGACTTTTTCCGGTAGATAGTTCTGAATATCAAAAACTAAAAGATGGACTAGCAAAATTAAAACTAAATGACTCAAGTTTTTCTTTCGAGCCGGAGTCATCCAGCGCTCTTGGGCTAGGATTCAGGTGTGGATTCTTAGGTTTATTACATCTTGAAATTATAACAGAAAGACTCGAAAGAGAATTTGATGTTAATCTAATTACAACTACTCCAGGAGTGATTTATAAGGTACATAAAATTAAAGGTGAAATTTTCGATTTACAAAATCCATCAAATATGCCGGATCCTTCTCAGATTGAAAAAATAGAGGAGCCATGGATAAAATCTACAATTATAACTCCAGATGAATATTTGGGGTCAATTATAAAAATTTGTCAGGAAAAAAGAGGAATACAAACTAATTTAAGTTATTCAGGTAAAAGAGCTGTTTTGTCATACGATCTCCCACTCAATGAGGTTGTGTTTGATTTTAATGATAAATTAAAATCAATATCGAGTGGTTACGCAAGCTTTGATTATGAAATTTCTGATTATAGAGAAGGCGACTTAGTTAAACTTGGTATATTGGTCAATGCTGAACCTGTTGATGCGTTAGCAATGATAATTCATAAAGATTTTGCTCAAACAACTGGTAGACAAGTTTGTGAAAAGTTAAAAGATTTAATACCACGGCACAATTTTATGATTCCTGTCCAGGCAGCTATTGGAGGTAAAATAGTTGCAAGAGAGTCTATCAAAGGTTTTAAAAAAGACGTTTTGACCAAAATTCACGGAGGCGGAGCGACTGACCGTAAAAGAAAACTTTTAGAAAAGCAAAAAAAAGGTAAAGCAAGATCAAAACAATTTGGCAAAGTTGAAATTCCCCAAGAAGCGTTCATAGGAGTTTTAAAAATAAATAAAGAAACGTGATGAAAAAAAACTATAGAATATTTCAAAGCTTTTTATTTTTCTGGATAATGAAAACTATTAATAAAATATTTTCTAATTGTAAAATAAAAATTTTACCCCCCTTAGGTGAAAAAAAAGACTTTACGATTGATTTTTCTCAAAAAACAAGAAGGGTGGTTTTTAGAAAAGATGAAGATTGTTTTGGAAAGATAATTTTTGACAGTTCTTTAAATGAGTCATTTTTATGCAACTTAGGAAAAAATTATAATACCAATAAATCGGGAATAAATTTATCGGGGCATCGTAGTGGATACACAAGTTTATATAATTTGCTATTAACAAATTTAAAGAATAAAAAATGTTCTATTGCTGAAATAGGCATTGAAAAAAATGCATCTACTAAAATGTGGAGAAAATATTTTAGAAAAGCATCAATAGACTGTTTTGAGATTGACAAAAATAAAATTTCATATGCAAAAAAACAAAAATTAAAAGGTGTTAAATATCATTATATTGACGTTCAAAATAAAAAATTGATAGATTTACAGTTTAAAAAATTAAAAAAAAAATTTGATTTAATAATTGATGATAGCACTCATATATTTGACCATCAAATTAATATAATTTTTAATACTTATAAATATTTAAAACAAGGTGGGATATTAATTATAGAAGATATTTATAGATACAGAAAAGGGTATGAAGAAAAAAGATATTATAATAGTCTAAAAAAATTGAAGAAAAATTTTTCAGATATAGTTTTCATAGAAACATCTCACGTTAACAATTATACAGCTAGTTGGAATTGTGAAAAAATTTTATTATTAATAAAAAAATGAAAAATGTTATATTTTTAGTTGATGCTCAACAAAGTCCATCAGGTGGAGGAAAAATAATTTACCAATACTCAAATTATATAAACTCCTTAAAAAACTTTTCTTCTTGCGTAGCACACCTTAAAAAGAAAAAAATAAATAAGTGGATAAATTCAATAAATAAAAGAATAAATATTTATGAAAACAATTATGTTGGCTGGAAAGCAAATGAGTTAACTGTAAAAAAAAATCACAATTTCTCTTGGTTTAATGTAAAGATAAATTCTAAAAACGATTTAAATTTTGATAAAAATAATGATTTTGTTATATTACCAGAAATATTTGCACATTTAGCAAACGATATATTACTTAAAAAAAAAATAAAATACGCAATATTTGTCCAAAATGGTTATTCAATTTTCCCTACGCAGGATTTTGAAAAATTAAATAAATCGTACAATAATGCAGAATTTATACTTTCATATTCAACAGATATAAAAAATTGCATTTCATTAGCTTTTCCTAAAATAAAAAAAAAAATTATCGACGTTAAATATTCGATAGATAAGAACAAGTTTATCACGAACTTTAGAAAGTTAAACTTAATAACTTTTATGCCTCGGAAACTTAAAAAACATAGTGAATTAATTATAAGTTTTTTAAAAAATAATCTTCCAAAGAAATGGAAATTAAAAGCTATTCATAATATGTCCGAAAAAGAAGTATTTAATAATCTAATGAAGTCTAAAATTTTTCTTTCATTTTCCGAACTTGAAGGCTTACCGTTGCCACCTGTAGAAGCTGCATTAGCCGGAAATCAAGTAATTGGTTATACAGGTGAAGGCGGAAAAGAGTATTGGCAAAAACCAATTTTTACAGAAATAAAAACCGGAGAGATTAAAAGTTTTTGTAAAGAGATCTTAAAAAATATAGAAACTAAAAATTTTATTAAAATTTCAAAAAAGCAACGAATTTCTTTAGCTGATAATTTTTCACCTGAAAAAGAAAAAGCTAGTATTAGAAAATTTCTGGCCTTAATTTAGTATTTACATATATTGCATCCGTATAAGACATAAATGGAAACTTAAAATTTTTAATATTTTTAAAAAAATTTTTCTCCAAAAAAAGTGTTATCTTATCTAAATCATAATTTTTATAATAGTCTGTAAAATTATGTTCAATTAAAATTATCTCGGTTTTTTTCAAACTTTTTTTAGCTCCTATTAATACTTGCATTTCATTTCCTTCGGTGTCAATTTTTAATAAATCAATTTTTTTCAATTTCATTGATTTGGTGAAATTATCGAGTGTGTTTATTTTTACTCTTTCTTCATTTAAAAAACCTGCCTTCTTTTTACCTAGTAAAACTGATTTAATTTTATAATGTTTTGAAAGGGGATTCGTTTTTGAAAACGTTGAAGTTGTAGTTAATATATTTTTTCTTAGTTTTCTTGTTCCCTTTTTTTTGTCTAATGCGTAATTTTTAACTCTTACATTTCTAGCATTTTTAAATTTTTTATTTAAAAAATTAAAACAATCCTTCTGAGGTTCGAAGCCTACAACAGAACATCCATGAAATATTTTCAAAAAGCCATCAATACTCTCACCTTTATGAGAACCCACATCGAGTATTAATTTAAACCTTATGTTCAAATTCAATAAGAATTTATGAATTCTAAAACGATGAATATATTTATCTAAAAAATTATATATGATTTCAAAGATTAATCTCATTTGTTCTAATTATAATAGATGATATAAACTCAAATTAATTTTTTCTAATATTCTTTGATTAAATTTAATGATTATTTTTTTTACTATATTTTTATTTATATTAATAGCAAGGGCCAATTCATATTTACTGAGTTACGAAATATTAAATATTGATGAGTCCCAAATGATGGCTAATGCTATTAGATTTGATCTTAATAATTACAATATTTTTGAATTTGATGGCACAAGTTCTGGTTTTCTAAATTCACTTATATTAAATTGGCCAAATATTTTTGGATTAGATGTAACCTTTTTAAGTACACGATTAACTGCTATTTTTATCTTATCTATAATTTTTTATTTAATATTTTTGTATTTTAAAAATGAATTGGGAAAATTCTTATCAATTTTAGTTATTGTTCCTGGTCTTATATTTTTTTCATTTACCAATGACCCTGATTATCAACATTACTCAAGTGAGTTATTGTCCACTTTATTAATTGTATTCTGCTTATTCAGTTTAAAAATTTATTCAAAAAAAACCCCTTTCTATAATTTGATTGGATTTTTGCCTTTGGGTTTAATTTTATTTTCAAAATCACAAATAATACCAACTGCTATTTCTATTTTTCTAGTGTCAGGTCTATATTTTATTTGGTTAAAGAATTTCAAATATTTGTATAAAATGTCTTTTCTTTTCTTGTTCCCTGTTTTTTTTATCATTAGTTTATATTTTTTAAACGGCTATATAGGCGATTATTATATAAATTATTTTGAATTTTCAAAAGCAGTAGTCTCTAAGTATTCATTAGGCCAAAACATTAATACCGATGTTATAAACTCAAGCAAAGAAATTTACGAATCCAATTTAATCAAACACCTTTTATACAATTCATTGTTTCATTATTTTTACTTCCAAATTTTGATCTCAATTGTTATCTTATTTGCATTAAATAAAAAAATTATTTCAAAAATTACAGACATAAATCTAATATTGATAATAACTTGTATTGGCTCAGTTTTTTTTTCAATTCTATTGACTGGAGTAATTTATAGACATTATTTAATTCCTCTTATACCATTAACAACTTTATTTGTTGGCTATTTATTTGCAGTGAATAAAAATATTTTTTCTTCAAAATATCTTAAAATATTTTTGATTTTGTTGAGCATGCCATTATTAACTTCTCTTTTTTTGGAAAAAAATAAGTTTTATACAAAAGATTTAAAAAGATCAGATCTGAGTTTTTCTAATATAAATTTTGAAAGCCCGAAAATTTTAAATTTTTTAAATAAAGAAAGAGCAAATCTTTTTGTTTGGGGCTGGGCTCCACAATGGTACGTATTAAGTTACAAATTTCCATCAGACAGGGCAACAATATCGCAAAAAAATATAGAGGATTATTCTAATAAAGATTATTTTGATAAAAGATTAGTACAAGATTTTAATGATCATTTACCAAGTATAGTTATTGATGCTGTAAAACCTAATAGCTTTTATTATACCGAAGAGAAAAATTCCTTAAAAGTAAATTCTCCAATTAAAAATCAAATAATTAAAAATTATACTTTACTAAATGAAAATAATTCAAATTGCCTAGATATATACTTACATAAAGAAGATTATAAATTACTGAAAAAAAGATTAATTGAATATGATATTAAAGATCCATTAATTAAAAATAAATTAGATGATTATAGCATTGGTGAGGACATATGTGATGATAGTTATATTTTTAGTTCAGATGATAAAAATGATTTAAAATTTAATTTTGAAAAACAGGCGGATGTAAATAATATATTAATATTAGCTTCACGCAAAAATACTAGTGAGACAATGTTAGAAATTAAACTTATCCAAAATAAAAAAGAAATAAATGTTAAAAAAGTTAAACTCAAAAAATACCCTTTTTGGACAAACATTCAATTTAGAGAAAATTATGAGCATATAAATGGTGTAAATTTAGACGTAAAAATTTTAAAAGAACTAAATTATGGTTTAAATGAAATTAAATTTTATAGAAAATAATAATAAGTTTAATTTATCTAAAAAATATGTATATTCTCCATAAAATTTCTTATTAAATCAAAAATATATTTGTGAATTACAAAAATCTTCTTAAATCAAAAAAATTTAAAATAGCTGTATGGGGAACTGGTTATATTGGTTTATCTACCATGGTTTATTTTGCTAAGAAAAAAATTCGATGTATTGGATATGATATAAACAAAGAAAAAGTTAAAAAAATCAATTCAGGAGTTATACCTCTCCCAGATTTAAAAAGTTGGTTTGGATTTGATATTAAGGGATTAGTTAAGCAAAATTATCTAAGAGCCACTTCTAATTATAAAGATTTAATAACTGAAGATTTTTTAGTACATTTTATAGCTATACCAACAGAAAAAGATGGTAAACCTTACTACAAGCCATTAATGAACGTCCTAAGTTGTATAAGTAAAATTAATCGAAGTGCCAAGAATCCACCTGTAATAATAGTAGAGTCTACTCTTGCTCCTAAAGTGTCAGATAAAAAAATTATACCATTTTTTAAAAATAAAAACTTAACAGTTGGTAAAAATCTATTGTTATCTATAGCTCCAAGAAGAGACTGGTTCATAGAGGGTGGAAAAAATTTAGAAAGTTTAGATAGAGTTTATGGATCAACAGATGAAAAATCTGTAAAAGTTACAAAAGATGTTTTATCTATTGTTTGTAAAAAACTTCATTTAGCTAGCTCTTATAAAGTTTCTGAAATGGTTAAAAGTGTCGAAAATGCCTACAGACACATGGACATAACTCTTGCTAATCAGCTATCTTTGGCTTTTCCAAAAGATAATATTAGAGAAGTATTAAAATTGGTGGGGACCAAATGGAATCTTGAAACCTTCCACCCAGGAATAGGCGCAGGGGGATATTGTATACCATTATCAAGCAGATATATTTTATCACAAGTAAAGAACGTTAATAAACTTTCATTGCTCCGAGAAACGATAAAAACAGATGATGGGATGAGCAGGTTTATTGCTAATTCAATTGCAAGTAGGGGATTAAAAAAAATTGGTGTCCTGGGTTTATCTTACAAGGGAGATTTAAAAGTAAGTGTGCTTTCGAAAGTGATACCTCTTGTTAAATCATTATTAAAAAAAAAATTAACTGTTAGACTTTTTGATCCATATTTCAGCAATAAGGAGGTATACGATGCCGTTAAAGTAAAAACATTTAATTTTCCCAAAGATTTACCAACTTTTGATTGTCTGATAGTTACAGTCGATCACAAACAATTCAAGATAAAAAAAAAAATTTTAGAAAAACATTTAAAAAAATGCAAGCTCATTATTGATCATGACGGAGCATGGAAAAAATATAATTTTAAAAAAAATTATCACTTATCCGGTGATCATGGATGGCTTTAAATTAGTCAAAAATACAATGAATTTATAAATCAAATGAAGTTTTCTAGATCAATCATAACAGGTGGCGCTGGATTCATTGGTAGTAATTTGACAGATCACTTAGTCAGAATTGGCCATAAAGTAATTATTTTAGATAATTTTGTATCAGGAAAGAAATCTAACTTGTCTCATCATAAAAAAAAAAATGTAAAAATTATTAAAACAGATATATCTAAAAGTAAAATCTTAGATCAGTATTTTAAAGGAGCTGATTATGTTTTTCATTTAGCTGGACTTGCAGAAATTATTCCAAGTATTAAAAATCCAAAAAAATATTTTTTAAATAACGTTCTTGGTACGGTAAATGTACTTGAGGCTGCAAAAAAAGTAAAAATAAAAAAATTTATATATGCTGCATCTTCAAGCTGTTATGGAACACCAAAAAAAATTCCGACCTCAGAAAAAGAAAAAATTGATTTAAAGCACCCCTATGCATTAACGAAATTTATGGGTGAAGAACTAGTCATGAAATACTCTTCATTATTTAATATGCCAAATCTATCTTTTAGATTTTTCAATGTATATGGACCTAGGCTTAATACTTCAAGTCAATATAGCGCTGTTATGGGAAATTTTTTTTCACAGAAAAAAAATAAAAAACCTTTAACAGTAGTAGGTAATGGTAAACAAACTAGAGATTTTATTCATGTTGATGATTTAGCTAATGCATTTATTAGAGTTATAAAAAGCAAATCTATTAAAAAAATTTATAATTTAGGTTCTGGCAAAAAAACTTCAATAAATACTATCGCTAAAATTTTTGGAGGCAAAAGAAAGTTCATTCCATTTAGACCAGGTGAACCAAAGCATTCGTTAGCTAATATTTCTAAATTAAAAAAAGATATAAATTGGAAGCCAAAGATTTCTATCGAAGAAGGAATTAAAAAATTGTTACAAAGTTAATTATTTTTAATAACATTAGAAATTTGTTTGAACATATCCTCCTCTAGTGGAAATTTATTCTGATCTATTTCTTTTTGAATATCCGGATAATTTTGAATTATAAATTTTATTGTTTTTGTTAATGAGTCTATATTTCTTTCACAGACAAAAATTCCTTTCCTGCCTTTAATTATATGCTTTATATCTTTAAATATAAGCACCGGTCGCCTTCTAGCTAATGACTCGTCCACAACATAGGGTTGCCCTTCTGTATATGATGGTAGAATTAAAATATTATGATTATCGTATGCATTCATTAACTCTTTTCTATCTGAAATATAACCAGGAAATAATATATTAGAATTATTTTCAATTATTGACTGAAACTTACTTTGTAAAGTTAGGTTTTTAACTTTTCCAATAATTGAAATTTCTACATCCATTTTTAATTCCTTAAACATCTCAAGAAATTCAAAAATTCCTTTTTCTGGATTTACTCTAGATACATTTAAAAATTTTACTTTACTTAAATCAGGTTTTTTTAAATCTTGAAGCCATTCTTGATTTAGTGTTGAAGACTCAATTATATGACCATCATCTTTTTTATAAAGCCTTTCATGCAAGGCAATAACTGTAGCTTTTGATGTTACAATAGAATACATGAGATGATAAATCCAAACAGACCAAGAACCTATTATAAATTTCCATTCCTCATATCCACTACTGATTAGATAAACGAATACTTTTTTCCTGAACAAAACTAAGAATAAAAAAGCTAAAAAAGTATATGGAGTAATGGTAATTATATAATATTTAGTATTTTTATTTTTAAAAGTAGATAATACATAATAAATAAATTGAATTATATTTGAAGCTATTTTTACATTTTTTAAATCAAGTTCATGATGTTCATCTATCTTTGATTTCCTAGCAATATACTGTACATTGAAAAATCGATTTAAACCTTCAGGTAAAATCTTAAAGTTAAAATTTCTGCAAAAAAACTTTTCATTTTTTTCTGAAATCTTTTCATTGTTTAATACAACTAAATTGTCCATTCTTTTTTATAGACTATGTGTTATAAAAAAAAAGATCTATGTGATGGAGAGGTGGCCGAGTGGTTGAAGGCGCACGCTTGGAAAGCGTGTAAACGGGAAACCGTTTCGAGGGTTCGAATCCCTCTCTCTCCGCCATTTTAAAT
>MDSV01244554.1_pt1 | contig 10472 bp, 10 predicted proteins | sample 810851 | NCBI WGS metagenome assembly MDSV01 (sample SAMN05326640, study PRJNA326480) | marine metagenome | isolation source: seawater | place: Atlantic Ocean: North East | collected 2012
TTATCTAATTTTAATGTCACTAATTTTCTATTTAATCTTTCAATATCTGATATATTACATAATTCACCTTTAAATAAAGTCATTAAATCCTTATTTTCAATAAAATAATCTGCTAAATCATATCTTTTATTTAATACATTTATATTAGTTGTTGGAAAAATTAAACGATTTCGTAGTGTTCGACGCCCAATATTTGTAGTAGTCATATTAACAACATCAAATAATGACTTAATACTTGTATTATTTTCTTCTTGATTATTGTTATTTACTAGATTTAATCTATAAATAGTATTTCGGTTTAAATTTAATAAATTACTAGTTGTATAAATATCTGGTTTTTCTAAATGTAAAAGTTTGCTATTATCATGTTCCTTAATAAATAAAAGTAGATTTATATAACTATAAACACCAATCTGCATTCTATGAATATCTAAATATTCAAATACACTAATCATAGTTTTAGGTTTAAATACTTCTTTTAACATCATTTCTTGTATATCTATTTTCTTATAACTATCTCCATAATTTACAGTTTTAATAATTCTTTTATTTATTTCTAAAGATTCTATAATATTATTTTGTTTATTTTCATCAATATCCTTAAATGACACTATGATCTCACTCGGATTATAACTATTAATAAATTTATATAATTCATCATATATATAATTACTATCCTCTTTTTTATAAGGAATCTCATAAATAATATTTTTACCAATAGATAAATCAATGCAACATGCACCAATTTCTATTGTATTTCCATTTAATGTTTTTGTATTTTCTATGTAAATACTAGCTAAGAAATTAGTTTTAATTGTATTTATATCATCCATATATGTACCGGGACTATATATATTTGTTATTTGTCTATCTACATCTTTTTTATCTTCACCAATTTGCTCTATTATAACAATTGTATAATTATTATCTAGTAATTTTTTTACATGTTTATCAATCGCATATTTAGGTACCCCGGCCATTAAGGCATGATTAGTTTTTTTAGCAATAGAAAATCCTAATAATTTTGCTACAGTATATAAATGTGTATTATCCAAGTTTAATGATGCATCAACATCTTTATAAGATAATTTATCAATATCTAAACCATAAAATTCATAAAAACTACCAACTTGCATCAATACAATTGTATCTGGTCCATATTTTTTTGCAAATTTGTCTTGATATTCAAAATATTCTTTAACAAGTTTAGACATATTACTTATATATTATTTATAAATACTTTTCTATATAATTTATTTATTTATTTAAATTGATTTTTTCTATATATGAAGATAATAAAGTAAGAAGTATGGAGAATATTGAAACTAAAACTATGTGGAAAAATTTTGGAAAATGTATGGGTAAATATGGTGAAAAAAGTTATCCTAAATATTTCCCAAATCAAAAAATAGTAATAATTTTAAAATCATATGCTAATAAATCTGTGAAAAATATAAGAATTGGAGAAGGTATAATATGTGATTCAATTGTTTTTGATGGAAATAAACCATATCTTGTTAAAATAACAAAATATGCTATTGATGGATATGATAAATATAATACAAATGATTATTATAATGGAATGGAACTAAAAAAAAATAATCATATATTATTATCTGAAACTAATATAGAACTTATTCATACTCACGATCTAAAATAACACTATATTTATTATCAATTAAATAAAAATACACTTTTTTTTCCTCATTTTTTATTATTTTATCTCTAATATCACCTATGTCATCCCAAAATAATTTATGATCATTAATAGAAATATATTTTGTATTACATTGTCCCTTATCATTGCTATTAATATCAACTACTAAAATCCCCTTACCATGTTGATATAATGCTGTGATATAAATTTGTTTAAGCATTAATTCATAATTATGTAAAAATAAATCAAACTTATATGTTGTACTTTCTGTTGTATTTTCAGTTGTATTTTCAGTTGTATTTTCAGTTGTATTTTCAGTTATATTTTCAGTTGTATTTTCAGTTATATTTTCAGTTGTATTATCTTCCATTTTATAAATACAATATAGTATATAATTTTTAAATGTAATATATAATTTAAATATAAATAACTTAATTAGCAAATAGTACAACAATAACATGATTCATTTTTACCATTTCTTAAATTATGTTTATCATCCTCAGTAAGAGTTGTATTTAATGGTATTAATGATTTAGTGTACTTATTAGTATTTATAAATTCAGAGAATACAATAAATTTTATTTGATTAAAAAATTCTACTACTTCTGAATTATTCATAACATTTAAATAGTTAAAATATATATTTTTTACTTTTAAATTAAAATTTAAAATTTCAGTTTTATTAAAATTAAAAGTATCATAATTATTTTTTTTATTATAGATTATAAAAATATGTTCTGGTTTAATTCTAGAATCAGTATGTATAACATCAAATACACTTTTAATAAATTTAGTATTTTTTTCAGTTGTTAATATAATAAAAATAGAACTACTTTTAAAATAAAAATCTAAAATATTTTTATATAATAATCCATTTCCAGTATCCCATAATTTAAATAAATATGTATTATCTTGATAATGAAATGTTTTTTTATAATAATCTACGCCAATTGTAGGAGCTGTATTATCTATTTTTGTTTTATTATTTATATAATTATTTATAAATAATGTTTTACCAACATAACTCTCCCCTAAAACAATTATATTTGTAATACTATCGTATTTCATATATACACATATTATAAAAAAAAATTTTTAAATATATTAATTTACTTATTCACAATCATTTAATGAATTAAATTCACGACCCATACCTAAACCCTTGCTATCATATGGCTTAACTTCACATCCTTCCTTATTACAATGTTGTTTATATTGTTCATTTAACATTGTTTCACCGTGAGGACCACATGCAAATTCTTTTTCAATTTTATTTTTATATTCATCCATAAGTTTTGTAGCATTTTTAGTTATAAATTTATTATATTCAAAATTATTTTGAATATTATTTTTAACAATCAATTCATTATTTATATCTGAAGTTGATCTATAATCTGTAAAATCACGAGCATCTAAAGGACAATCTGTATAAACCATTATATTATATAATATATTTTAAATTATAATTTATTTTTTTTTACGGTTATATTTTCTCTTAGGTTTTATTTCTGTTTTAGTTTCTTCAATTACAACTTCCTTAACATCATCTTCTGTTTTTTCTTCGACAACTTCTTCGACAACTTCTTCGACAACTTCTTCGACAACTTCTTCGACAACTTCTTCGACATCTTCTTCGACAACTTCTTCGACATCTTCTTCGACAACTTCTTCGACATCTTCTTCGACATCTTCTTCGACATCTTCTTCGACATCTTCTTCGACATCTTCTTCGACAACTTCTAATTCTTCGACATCAATACATTCACCTTCTTGAATAATAGTTTCTTCAGCAATAATTTCATTTTCAATATTTTCGTTAGTTGAAATATCGACAGATTGTCCATGAAGCACAAATTCATCAGCATTAATTTCTTCTAAACTTTCCTCATCTTCTTCAGTGTCTTCTGAGTCATTATTTTCTTCAGTATCTTCTTCGTCATCTTCTTCGCTATCTTCATCATTATTCATTTTTTGATTATTTAAATCACTTTGTGTAGAATTATTATCACCCATTAACTTAGATATAATTGTTTCTGGATCAAAAATAGATTTATTAGATTGTGTATGTACATTATCTATTTGATTAATTATAGTATCACTATTATTTTTAATTACATCCTTATTGCATCGTAGTATTTCTACAATTTGTTCTAATAATTCATTTAAGTTAGATATTTGATTATATATAAAATATAAACCAATTAAAACAATTACCGCAAGTATGATAGAATACATTTATAATTTAAAATATAAAAGTAATCAAATTTAAACACATAAAAAAATAAATTAGATTAAATTTTATTAATAAATAATATATGGCCCTTAAATTATTATGGAGTAATTTGATGAAATATATTCAAAATATAGAATTAAAAAAAATTAATTTTAAAGTTTATAAAATAAAAAGTGCTGATATTATTGAAAGTAAATTTGTACCAGATAAAATAGTTAAATATATAAGAGAAAATATTAAATATAAATATATAGTAAGATATAAATATTTAGATAATAATATTTATCTAGAGTATTTTTCAAAAGATAAAATAAATACTAAAATATTTTCAATTATAATCAAAAGAATTATTTTTATGATGATTATATCAAATACATATAAAAGTCTCAATATTTATATATATGATACACCCTTTAAGAAAAAATTCAGTTGTAATAATCATAAAAAATGTGGAAATTTAACACATAATAATGTTAATAGCGGTATGAGTTATTTAAATAATGTTATTATTTTTAGAAAAGAAGAATATTTAAAACTTTTAGTTCATGAATTAATTCATGCTTTAGATATTGATTATAAATATGAAACTAATGATGATAAAAAAAATATTTTTAAAATTTTTGCTGTAAATTCTAATAATCTATTACTTAATGAATCATATGTTGAAACATGGGCAATAATTATTAATGTATTTTTAGTATTATATGAGAAAAATAAATATGGTTCCATTACAGAAAAAAATATAGATTTATTTAAAAAATATATTAATAAAGAATTACTACATGGTATAGAACAATGTAGTAAATTATGCAAATATTATAATATTACTAATTTTGATGACATATATAAGAAAAATAAGGATACAAAAAAATATAAGGATGATGTGAATACATTTTCATATCATATAATAAAAACAATTAACTTATATAATATTAATAATTTTTTAAAAAATTTTAAAGATTCAAAATATGTAATGAAGTCTAGTTATAATTTTAATACATATATATTATTTATTAAAAAATATCATACAATCATAATTAATAAAATAAATATTGCTATGAAGAAACTAAAATATCCTAAAAATAAGGATTTAGAAGGTCTTACAATGAGTTGTGTAAATTAAATTAGTATTATTTAAAAATAATATGTAAAATATAATATATATAATATGAAGGAAGACTTCTTAGTTATAGATCATAATGACATTTTACGAATATTGTTCTTAAAATATAGTACCTTATTAAAACTTAAAGAATATAGTGATAATAAAAATAAGGATAAAGATATTACAACTGTATTAAAAGAAAATAAAACATTAAACAAAATTTTGGATAAAGAAAATACAACCTTAAAAATAGATTCAACTGAAACACAAAATACAGAAATAACAGAAACAACAGAAACACCAAATACTCAAATAACAGAAACATCAAATAAAGATGATATATTTTCTCCACGAAAAAATGAAATAAAAGACCATAATATGATATCTATACCATTAAATGAAATTATAGTAAAATGTGAAAATGATATTACTGAAGAAAAATTAGAAGAACAAAAAGATATGGAGGAAGAAAAAAAAGCAAATGAAAATTGTATGACTGGATGTAATACTTGTTCTAATGGATGTGGTTTAGTTTTAACTGGATTAAGTTATATATGTTCTTGTTTTAATTATTATGTAAGTAAATTATGTAAAAAGATAAAAAAGTTATTTTAAATAAATTAATATTTTACTCTTGGTGAATATGTTTTATTAATTAAATTTTGTAAATTATTATTACGATAAATTTTATTTTTTTTCATAAAATTAATAAAATCACTGTAAATTTCTGTATCACAATAATCATTTACAATCTTGTCAATCTCAATTAAATCTATACCAGCTAGTTCAGTATTTTTTCTTGTTTCAAAATGTTCTTTAAACATTTCTTTTAATGATGTTATAGGTAAACCATTTACATATTTTGAAATATCTAATAAAAATAATATTCTATCAATTCCATTCTTACCCGTAGAAAATAATATTTCTGCCTTCAACATATCCATTTTTATGTCTTCACTATATTTACCAAAGAATTGCTCTGTTTCTTCTGTAAATTCTCTTTGAGCACCTTCTTCTATTTGTTCCTTAGTTCTTTTAAATCCACCACTAATAGCACATAATTGTTCTAGATTATCAGACACTTTATATCGACCCATGAGTAGATATATTTTTTTATTATATTTATAATAACCTAAAATTCCAACACGAGCCCAGTTAGGATTCACTTTAAAATCTTTCAAATTATTAAGAGCACATATATTCATCTTTAGAATAGCTGAATATTATTATTTAAAAAATCAATTTTAAATAATTTATTTTTATATATACATATTTATATATTTATGTAGTAAATATAGTAAAAATAAAAACTATAAAATACAAATTGTAAAAAAAACTATAATACTTATTTATTTACTTATTTAGTCTGAGTCACTATTTTCTATATCCTCCATAGTAATTAATTCTACAGTATTTGTATATTCATCTTCTGAATCATTATCTTCTATCATAGTTTGTGGATCTGATTCATTATTTGGATTATCAATTACATAAGTAACATTAGTCCATTCATTCTTATATTTCTTAATTTCAATAGTCTTGTTCATATTTTTTTTTATAATATTTACATAATCAATATTAAATTTTTGTTGAAATTCTGGTCGTTTAGGTAGTAATTTAGGATTATGACCCGAATCTGTCATATAATTTCTGAAAACATTATAAATTTCACTAATATTGAATTTATCTGATTTATTTGGACTATATACAATTCTATCATCAATAAATTGTTTAATAGGATTATTCTTCTTACGCTCATTATTTGTTGATTCAATAATTTCTGGTGGTTCAGTTAATCCACCCGATTTCATAAGTGTTTGGAATTTCTTATAATATTGAATTAATAACCAAGCAAATGCCTCTTTCAAATCTTCTAATTTTTCATTCATATTATTAATACGTTCATATTCATAATTTCTTCCAGTCATTTCACTACGAGGAATAAACTTAGAAGGAAAGTTAATTACTGTTAATCTTCTCCATGTACCATCATCATCACTAGGAATGTCTGGAATATCATTACAAATTAAAAACATCTTAGCTTGGGACTTAAATTTAATTGGACCCTTATATAATTCTCTTGTTTGAATTGTATCTCCACCAGTCCACTCCTTCAATTTACCAACATTAATAGGTTCATCTTTACTAGGTTCTTGAAATGCTACAAATCTTCGACCACGCAACATTGCTAATTCTGGATCAGCTGAAGTAGAAGAACCTCGTTTAGAACATAATGCAGCAACATTCATTTGATGATAATAATCTCCAAGGGTATTTTGAATAAGATCAATTAACTTACTCTTACCATTAGAACCAGAACCAGTTAATACAAAGAATTTTTCAAACCATACTTTACCAGATAAGCAACTTGATAAAATATGAAGGAAATATTCGCGAACTGGAGCAATAGGTAAAATTTGTGATAAAATATGTTGTAATTCAATAATTTCTGGTGAATCAAATGAATATTCAACATATTCTAAGTTTGAACTTAAACTAATATTATCACTAGGTCGACCATCTCTAAAATCACCATTTTCTAAATCATATACACCATTTGTAAAATGTACTAAATCCAATTGCGTATCTAATAAGTCTCTACATCCCTTCAAATAAAATCGGTTGCTACATTCCTTCAATAATGTATCTCTAAAACTATTAATTTTTAATTGATTCGTTAGTTTACCAATTTTATCTTTATGTTTTTTTAAATTTTCCTCTAGTTCTTCATCACCTTGATCTAATGCATTCGAAATTTTATTTGTTATTTGGGTATTATAATCTACTTCATATAATTTATATATTTCAGTATCAAAGGTTTGTCTAATACAATGACCCGCATTTTCTTCAGTATCTTCAATCCATCTATGTTGATTAGCACGATATTCGCACCAAAGTTTCTTACTAATATTATAACACATAAAACGAATTTCCTCAGATAATCCCGATCCATTAAAATATCTATATACTACATTTGCTACATCTGTATGAGCGGCTCCAGCAGATTTATACAATAACTTATATAAACTACTATTACCAGTAGTTGACTTATAATATTTATTATTTATTTCTTTATATTTATCAAAATTATCTTGTTTTGCCCAATAAATTAATGTACCAATACTTAATTCGGGATTTACAGTATTTGTATTCTTATTACTTGATACTGGTAATCTATCCCATTTTTCTTGACACTCTCCTTCTACATATTTTGAAGATTTCTTACTAAAATTAATCCATGTTTCTAATAATGAATAATCAATATTATGAAGTAAAATACCCGTTTTAATCCATGAATCAAAACTATCAGAACGCGTTTCGGATAAACATGTTTCAACTAATTCTTTAATATAATCTAAATTTTCACCTTCTGCATTTTTACCATAAATTTTAATGTCGGTAATTGATCGTTTAGGACCCTTAGTAGATGTCCTATAATTTTGGACTTGTTTTTGAATTTTTTCTGAATTATCTTTTAACCATTTGTCCATTTTAGAATTCTCATTATTCAAAATCAATTTTGTTTCAGATTTATTTCTAATTGAAAATAATTTAATCTTCTCCTTATTTATTGATGGAGTATCATCTAAATATTTATTTTTAATTATATTACAATTACTATCTAATATATATGCTAATTTATAAGGAATATTATTTGGTTTTTTACTACCATATAATTGCCAATTTGTATCATATATTACCTTATCATCAAAAATATCGGGATAATCATTTGTATGATGAATTTTTTCAAATATTTCATTTAATTCATTCTTATAATCTCTAATAATTGTTTTTCTAAACCATTTTTGAATATCGGGTTTAGTAACCAAATAAGGATAAACAATATGAATTCCATCTTTAAACTTATCATTATCTCTAATTGGATGTTCTTTTAATAATATATAACTTTCTAATAATTCATTTGGTACTGATACGTATGAGTCTTTAATAACTTTATTATATAATCTAACAATATTTTTTATAAATTCTATAGTAAATAATCTTTCAGAATGATTAATATCATATCTAAAATCTAAATCAATCAAAATAGGACTAACTTTTTTATGTCGCTCAGTAAAATGACAATCGATGTTATATTTAAAACATATATCTCCATATATATCATAAAAATGTTCTAAATATTCATCCGCAATATGCCATGCTCCTCCGGCTATACTGGTATGTGTAGAAATATTGTCTGGTGTTACTTGATAGTTAGTCCTTAAAGTATTATAAAATTCATTTTTTTTGTTTTGAAAATCAAATTCATACGACATATATTATATTATATTTTAATCTCTAAATTTAATCAATTTTGGAAATAAATTAATTTATTTTTAATCATTTAAAACTTACAATATAATATATATTTATCGAATGAATATAAGTGTAAAAAGAATATTAAAGGACATAAATGACTTAGAAAAAACAAATTTAAATTCACATGGAATATATCATTATATGTATAATGATGATATTTATAATATTAAGGTATTAATGATTGGTCCATCAGATACACCTTATGAATTTGGTTTTTATTTTTTTAATATAGTAATGCCTAAAGATTATCCCTTCAGCCCCCCAAAAGTAACATATTGTACCCAAAATGGCAAAACTCGTTTTAATCCAAATTTATATGTAAATGGTAAAGTTTGTTTATCACTTATTAATACATGGGCTGGACCTCGTTGGACTTCTTGTAATAGTATTTCAACAGTATTATTATCTATACAAGCTTTAGTTTTTGTAAAAAATCCGCTTCAAAATGAACCTGGTTATGAAAAAGAAACTGGTATTAGAAATGAAAATTATAATAGTATACTATTATATGAAAATTTTAAAACAGCTATTCATCATATGATACTACATCCACCATCAACATTTGAGGATTTTAATAGTATTACTATAAAACACTTTATAGATAATTATGATAAAATTATAGATAAAATAGACAAAAATATGTCAAAAAATAATAAATTTTTAAGTATAGCTTTTTATAATATGAGTAGTAAATTAAATTATATTGAAACTAAAGAGGCACTCATAAATCTTTATAATACTATAATAAATACTAGTTAATATATAAAAATTATTTTTTATTTTCTTTTTTCTTTTCTCTTTATTTTCTTTTTATTTTATGTAAAACATTTATAATTTATTTTTTGATTATAATTTTTGATTATAAATTTTTGAAAATTATTTTTGATTATAAATTTTTAAAAATTATTTTTGATTATAAATTTTTGCAAATTATTTTTGATTATAATTTTATGTTTTTATATAATTTTTTATGAAAATTTTTTTATAATAACTAATATATTAATAATGGATAAGAGATATGATGAAATAAATTATTATATTTATGATAAAATACAAAAATACAACAGTAGATTTAGTGAATTTAAAAAAACATTAGATTCTCAAGACAAAATAGTAAAAAAAACTTGTGCTAAATCTGTAAAAAAAAATATTAAAAA
>MDSV01065760.1_pt1 | contig 10471 bp, 11 predicted proteins | sample 810851 | NCBI WGS metagenome assembly MDSV01 (sample SAMN05326640, study PRJNA326480) | marine metagenome | isolation source: seawater | place: Atlantic Ocean: North East | collected 2012
ATGCAGAGTCTTATAGAAAAATTAGAAATACTTTCAGATATTTACTTGGAAATATAAATGATAATTTTGAAATAATAAATTTTGAAAAGCTAGATGTGGCTGAGCTTCCTGAGTTAGAGCAATTAATGCTGCATAAAATCTATATTTTAAATTGTAATTTTAAAAGGTATTTTAATAATTATGATTTTCATAATTTGTACAAAGAATTGCTAAATTTTTGTACTGTTGATTTATCTGCTTTTTACTTTGATATTAGGAAAGATAACCTTTATTGTGATCCTATAGACTCAAATAAAAGAAAATCGACTATAGTTCTTCTTAATATAATTTTAAATGCACTATTAAAATGGTTTGCTCCCATCTTGTCTTTTACAACTGAAGAAATTTTTAAACTATTATTTAAGGAACAAAAAAGTATTCACCTTGAAAATTTTCTAGAATTTCCAGATAAATTTCAAAACCAAAAACTAAGTGAAAAATGGAGCGAATTAATTAAAATAAGAAATATTTGTAATATAAGTATTGAAGAAAAAAGAGCCAGTAAAGAAATTGGATCTAGTTTAGAGGCAGATTTAAAAATTAAAATAAGTCAAAAATTAAAAAATCTTACAGAAAATACAGATTTTTCAGAACTTTGCATTACTTCAAAAGCTGAAGTTAGTTATGAAGATAATATTGAGACAACAGCAATTACTAGTAAAGCAAAAGGAACCAAGTGTCCAGTTTGTTGGAAAATAAACGAAGGATCTTGTTCAAGACATCCTTAATGATTTTAAAAAATTTAAATAAAAGTTTATTAATTAATGCATTATTAACCTCCTTTATTTTTCTACTTGATAGAATTTCTAAAATTTATGTAATTAATTTAGATAAGAAATTTCTCGGATCTGAAATATTTTCCTCTAAATTTTTAAATATATATTTAGTTTGGAACGAAGGAATAGCTTTTGGACTTTTTTCATCAAATGAAAATAATTTTTATAATATTTTAACTTTTATAATTATTTTTATAATTATTATTATTTTATATATGATAACTCAAAGCAAAGGTTTACAAAAATATTCATTATTAATGATACTTGGGGGTGCTTTAGGAAATATTTTTGACAGAATATTCTACAAATCAGTTCCAGATTTTATCGATTTTCATATTGGTGATTTTCATTGGTTTATATTTAACATCGCCGATATATTCATTACTATCGGAGTAATTTTTATGATATTATTAGAATTTACTGATTTTAATAAAGAAAAAAATATATGAGATATTTAAAAATTTTAATTTTTGTTAATCTAATTTTTTTAATTAACTCATGTGGTACATTAAAGGAAGGGTTCACAAATCAAAAAAAAAATAGTAATGATGAGTTTTTAGTTGAGAAAAAATCTCCATTAGCTATGCCACCAGATTTTAATGAACTACCAATACCTAAGACAAATGTTAACGAAAAAAATTCTGATGAAAATTCAATAAAAGATTTAATTACTACCAATAACGATAAAAGTGAAGAACAAGATAAAACAGAGGATTTAAATAGAAATTTTGAAGAATCGTTATTAGAAAAAATAAATCAAAATTAATGATTTCTACAGGAATAGAATTTAAAAATTTTGAAAATAAAAAAAAAACATCAATTTTTAAAATTAAACAAACACTAAAGTTATTAATTAAAGAAAACAACGAAGTAATTAAGTCATTAAAAAAAAATTATAAAGATAGTTTTTCAAAAAAAAGTCTTAAAAAATATAAAAAATTTAAATATTTTAGAATTATCGGAATGGGTGGATCTACACTTGGTACACAAGCGATTTATCAATTTTTGAAAAAAAAAATTAAAAAAGATTTTGTTTTTATTGATAATTTACAAGCTAATACAAACATAGGTAAAAAAAACAACTGTATTAATATAATTGTTTCAAAATCTGGTAATACAATTGAAACAATTGCTAATACGAATTTTTATTTAAATAACTCTAATCAAAATATTTTTATTACTGAAAATAATAAAAATCATCTTTTTCTTTTAGCAAAAAAATTAAAATCTGAAATTATACACCACAATAATTTTATTGGAGGAAGATATTCTGTTTTATCAGAAGTTGGGATGTTGCCTGCAGATTTAATGGGATTAGATAGTTCTAAATTTAGACAATTAAATTTATTAATTAATAATAAGAAATTTTTTAATTCATTGGTTTCAAATGTATCATCAATAATTCAATTAATTAAAAAAAAAAAATTTAATTCGATAATAATTAATTACGATGAAAAATCTGAAAATTTATTTAAGTGGTATCAACAGCTTATTGCAGAAAGTCTTGGAAAGAAAAAAAAAGGTTTATTACCAGTTGTATCAACTATGCCAAAAGATAATCATAGTGTAATGCAATTTTATTTAGATGGTCTACAAAATAATTTTTTTACTTTTTTTTATGTCAAAGAAACCAATTCAAAGAAAATTCAAAATAAATATATTTTGCCTTCTTTAAACTTTATGAAGAATAAAAATTTTTCAAACATAATACACGCTCAAAAACGAGCTACAGAGGTTATATTCAAGAAAAAAAATATCCCATTTCGAAGTTTTGAAATAAAAAAAAGGGATGAGAAAACACTTGGTGAATTATTTTGCTTTTTTATTTTGGAAACAATCCTCTTAGGCAAATTTCTTAATTTAAATCCTTATGATCAACCTGCTGTAGAGCTAATAAAAAAAGAAACAAAAAAAATTTTAATTTAAAAATTTAAAAAAATTATTTTTGATATACCATATTTTTTTTCTTCAATAATTTTGAATTCAGATGGAAAAGTATCTTTTTCATTTTTATGTCTATGTAAAATCACAATTCCTTTATGATTTAGAATTTTTAATTTTATAATTTTTTCAAGCAATTTATATAAATTTTTATCTTTATATGGTGGATCTAAAAAAATAATATCAAACTTGTCAAATAAATTTAAACAAGAAATCTTTTCATATATATCTTTTTCAATTATCTCATAATTTTCAGTTGAAGTTAGTTGAGTTAAATTTTTCTTAAGGATTGGTATAACTTTAGAGTAGTTTTCCATAAAAATAACTTTTTTAGCCCCTCTAGATATACACTCCATCCCAAAGGAACCTACCCCTGAAAATAAATCTAGAATATTTGCATTTTCAATTTTTGAGTTAAATTTATTTGAATGAGAAATGATATTAAAAATAGATTCTTTTGTTAAATCTTTCAAAGGTCTAGTTTTAATATCATTTGGTTGATGAATTTTTTTTCCTTTAAAAGAACCTGATATTATTCGCATTATTTTATTACCTTGTAACCGATATCTTTTCGATAAAAACCACCAGACCAATTTAGTTTTTCTAAATTATTCAAAATATTTTCTTTTGAATTGTTAAAATTTTCAGAAATTGAGACGAAATTTAACACTCTTCCACCTATGGCATAAATTTTATCTTGTTTGTTTATAGTCCCAGCATGAAATAAAAAATCACTTTCATTAACTTTTATTTTATTTAAGTGTTCTATTTCAACATTTTTTTTAAAATCGTCTGGATAACCTTTCGAACACAAAACAATGCATAAGCTTTTATTATTAGACCATTTGATATCTATTTCATTAAGCTTACTGTTGCAGCAAGCTAATATAATATCGTAAAGATCGCTATCAAGTCTGGGTATTATTGTTTGACATTCTGGATCCCCCATTCTTACATTATACTCAATTAGATATGGTTCATTTTTCACAATCATTAAACCTGTGTATAAAAAGCCTTTATATTGTATCCCTCTTTCTGATAAACCCTTTAAGGTAGGTTTTATAATCCTATTTATTATTTTTTTTTCTAATTCCTCATTAATTAATCTTGATGGAGAATATGCACCCATCCCTCCAGTGTTTTTACCCTTGTCTCCCTCTAGAACTCTTTTGTGATCTTGAGCTGTACCAAAATTTTTAAATGTTACTCCATCATGGATAGTAAAAAAACTCATTTCTTCACCATCTAAAAACTCCTCAATTAATAAGTTTTTTGCATATCCAAATTTTCCACCAAATATTTCATCTATTGCAATTTTTGCTTCGTTTTCATTTTTACAAATATAGACACCTTTGCCCGATGCTAAGTTGTCAGCTTTAATAACTGTCGGAAAACTTGTTTTATTAAGAAACTTTTTAGCTTCTTTTGTGTTTTGAAAAATTCCAAATTTTGCAGTGGGTATATTAAATTTTTGACAAATTTTTTTTGTAAATATTTTTGAACCTTCAAGTTGTGATGCTAACTTATTTGGTCCAAACACTTTAATTTTAAATTTTTCTAAATAATCAACTATACCTTCAACCAAAGGTTTTTCTGGGCCTACAAAAATTAAATCAATTTTTTTTTCAAATATAAAATTTTTTAAATTTTCAAAGTCATCTAAATTAATTTTTATATTCTCTGCTATATTAGATGTTCCAGCATTTCCAGGAAAACAGTATATTTTATCGATTTTACCAGAATTTTTTAATGCGCTACAAATAGCATGCTCTCTTCCTCCACTTCCTATTATTCCAACTTTCATATAAAACTATATAAACTAAAAATGTTAAAAAAATTAGCAAAATTAAAATATTTGCCAAATAATTTTCAGATAATTGAGCCTGGCGACTATGTTGAGTGTGCAGTTAGTGGTAAAAAAATTCAACTTGAAAATTTAAATTATTGGAATGTTGAATTGCAGGAGCCATATTTTTCTTATATTGAAGCATCAAAAAAGAGGAAGTAAGAAAAAAAATCCTAATATTTATTTCCATCGGTTATGTGACCATATCCATTGTTCTGGTTTATTTAAAATCATTTTTTCAAGTTCTTTATTTAATTTGTCTGTAATATTTTGAATTGTATCGTTATTTGAAAACAAAAGAGGCTTATTTATCGTAACTTTGAAATTAATATTTTTTGTTCTCTCAATGTAAATCGGAATAACGGGGATTTTGAATTTTTTTACAAGTTGTGCAGGCACAGTTGTAGTTAATGCTTTTCTGTTAAAAAAATTTGATAAAATACCTTCCGATACTCTTTGATCGATCATGAGAGCTGTAGAAATATTATTTTTTTTTAAATTTATTAACTTTTTCATTCCACCGATACCTTTTTTAATTTGATGTTTGCATATATATTTTTTTCTTATTCTTTCCATCATGAAATTTAAAAAAATATTATTCAATGGTCGATAAATTGTAGATAAATTTATACCTGTTTTTTCTAAATGCATTGCCATCAGCTCAAAATTACCAAAATGCCCTGAAACAAAGATTGCTTGTTTATTATGTTTTTTTATATCATCAAGTATTTCTTGTCCCTCTACTTGAATTTTTGAAGAAAGCTTACCCATTCTAAAATTTTTTATGAACATGTACTCCGCAAATACTCTTCCATAGTTATTCCACATTAGTTTAATTATTGTATTTAAATTATTTGAACTAACACTAGGAATTGAATTTTTGATATTTGCATGAATTAATTTTTTTGATCTAAAATAAGGTCCAATTTTTTCGAAAATTTTCCCTCCTAAATCAGAAGAAATTTTTGGTCCCAACAGTTTGCAAATACTAAAAAAAATAATTGCAAACAAAAATTGAATAAAATATTTTAAATATTTCATATTTATATTAAAAATTTGAAAAATTTTTCCTCATTAATTATTTGAAGTTCTGATTTTACAAATTTAATTTTGCTATGGTATTTATAATCTATTTTTAAGTGGTCTTTTTCAGTTGTAATGATTTTACAATCATGATTAGCAGCTAAATCTAAAATTTTATCTATATCATTATTTGTGTAACTATAATGATCAGGAAATTCAATTTCATTAAAAATATTTAAACCACTCTTTTTTAGCATGGAAATAAATGTTCCATGATTCCCAATGCCTGAAAATACTAAATATTTATATTTTATATCAAACTGATCTAGATTTGTTCCAATATACTTTCCAATATGTATGTTAATTTTAGGATTAATATTTAATACATCTTTCTTTATGTTATCCAAATTTTCCAAATTACCATTTAAAAAAATGTGTTCATATTTTCTTAAATTAAGAATACTTTCTCTTAATGGGCCTGCTGGAATTATCATTCCATTTCCTATCCAATTTATGTTATTAAAACAAACAAATGTAGCATCATAATTAATTGATTGATCTTGAAGTCCATCATCTAGTATTGCAACCTCATAATTTTCATTTTCAGCCTGTCTCAGTGCATCAATTCTTTTATGAGATAAAAAAAGCTTTCCATTATCGCTTAATATTTTTTGTTCATCTTTCTGGTTATTATAAAATTTTTTTATAAAACAAGATTTTATTTTTTTTTTATTCAATATTTCATTAATTTTAATGCTAAGTGAGGTTTTGCCAGTACCTCCAATATATATATTACCAACACAAATTGTTTTTATTTTGAATTTTTTTTTGTTTTTTTTGATTTTAAACTGATTAAAAATATTAACTAATAATGATAACGGAGATAGTATATATGCATAAGTATTTGGTTTTTTATAATCCCAAAATTTAGGTTTTTTTAATTTCATTTTTTATTAAATTATCTAATTCTCTTATAGTTTTTTTTAATATTTTTTCTCCCATATTCTTTATTTTTAAACCTAAATTTTTATTTTTTTTGAAAATTATTAGAGAAGATAATTGTTTAGGTGTTTTAATTTTTTTAGAAATATTTAAATCTCTCAAAAGATTATATACATCCTTAAAATTACTTACATTTGGACCATGCAATATTCTCGACCCATATCTTGCGGCCTCCAAGGGATTTTGTCCTCCTCTATTAATTATAGATCCTCCTAAAAAAACCGAGGATGCAATTTGATGGAATTTTTTTGTTTCTCCAAAAGTATCAACAATATAAATATCTGTATCTTTTATTTTTTTTAATTTGGAGCTGTGTAAAGAAACACTTAGTTTAAGTTTTTCTAATTTTTTAATTATTTCTTCAACTCTATGTACATGTCTAGGAATAATAATTGTTAATAAATTTTTGACTTTTTTTCTAAGTTCTAAATGAGTTTGAGCACAAAATAATTCTTCACTTTCATGCGTACTAGACGCAACCCATATTTTTCTTTTTTTTAGTTCCGATTTTAAATTTTTGTTTACTTTATTTTCATTTATATCAGGATCTTCAATAAATTTAAGATTTCCAGTATTACATATATTATTCAGTTTAATTTTTTTTAAAAAAAACTTTGTCTCAGAGTTTTGAGGAAAGGCAATTTTAATCTTGTTAAATACTACTTGAGATATTTTTTTAATTTTTATCCATCTTTTATAAGTTTTTTTTGTTATTCTTGCATTAAGTAAAATTAAAGGAATTTTTTTTTTATCTAAATTATAATACATGTATGGCCAAATTTCTGACTCTATAAATATTGCTAATGTTGGTTTCCAAAAATTTAAAAATTTATTTGTAAAAAAAAAATGATCAATAGGGTAAAATTGATGAACAGTTTTTTTTAAATTAAATTTTTTAAGAATTTTGGATGAACTTAAAGTACTAGATGTAATCAATATTTGATTTATTTCTTTATTTTTCTCATAATGTTTTATTATTGGAATTACACTTAGTATTTCTCCCACACTTGCTCCGTGAAACCATATTAATTTTCCTTTTTTTCTTTTTTTTGTAGATATACAGAATTTTTCAACAAATCTGTGTTTGTCTTCTTTATTCTTAAAAATTCTATAAATTATTATTACGGGCGATATTAATAAAATTATTGTTACAAATGTTTGGTAAAGTAAAAACATGTTTATTTTTGTATCTGTTTTTCATAAAAACTTTTATATAATTCTGAATTATTCATTAAATACTCGTGCTTTCCACTATCAACTACTTTTCCTGAATCAATTACATAAATATTGTTAGAATTTAAAATTGTAGATAACCTGTGTGCTATTACAATTGTTGTTTTATTTTTAGTTAATATTTTTAGAGCTTCCTGTATTTTAGCTTCAGTATCAGAATCTAAAGAAGAAGTAGCTTCATCTAACAAAATAATAGAACTATCTTTCATCATAGCTCTTGCAATTGATAACCTTTGTTTTTGACCTCCTGATAATCTTACTCCATTCTCACCGATTAATGTGTCGTATTTTTTTGGTAGATTATTAATAAATTCTTCACAAAATGACAATTTTGAAACTTTATAAACTTCCTCATTTGTTGCATTTTCTTTCGCATATTTGATATTATTTTTTATTGTATCATCAAATAAAGTAGTTTCTTGACTAACCATTGAAATTTCATTCCTAATTGATTTTAAAGTACTTTTGTAAATTGATTGTCCATCAATTGTAATATCTCCTGACTGAGCATCATAAATCCTTGGAATTAAGTTTAGCATTGTAGATTTGCCTGATCCACTATGACCTACTAATGAAGTCATCTTTCCACCTTTAAATTCTAGATTTACTGATTTTAAAGTTTTGCCATCTTCCAAAGAATAAGAAAAATTAATATTTTTAAAATTAATATCAGAATTTTTAACCTGAATAGGTTTAGCATCATCGATTTCATTAATATTATTTTTTTGGTCAATAATAGGTAAAATTCTTGAACCAGCGGATAAGCCTTGGTTTAATACCATATTAAGTGTTGATAATGCACGAACAGGTTGGTAAGCCAACATCATTGCGGCTAAGAATGAAAAAAAATTATTAATATCAACTTCTCCTTTTGTCATAAGAATACTTGCATAGAAAATTAATATAGCGATCATAATTCCAGTTAAAATTTCCATAATTGGAGACATTCTTACAAAAACAGTTAATATTTTTTGATTTTTTTCTTTTAATTGATTTAAGTGTTTGTCAGCTCTATCTTTTTCATAATTCTCTTTTTGAAAAACTTTAATTAGTTTGTGATTTTTAAATAGTTCAACAAGATAGGTTGTTAAGAAACCTGATTTTTCTTGCGCTTCTGTGGTGACTTTACTAATTCTTTTTCCTAGAGTTTTTGCTGAAATACTAGCAAGAGGTATCATTATTATTGAAATAAGTGCAAGTTTCCAGTTCTGCAAAAACATTACTGTTAATAAACCAATTAATGTTAGTGAATCTTTAAATAAAGTTAATATTGCATTGCTTAGTAAGTTAGTAATATGTGTTACGTCATATGTAAGATTTGAGATAAATTTACCTGAATGCTTTTTATCGATAATTTGAGTATCATTTCCAATTAATGAATTAATCATGTCGTATTGTAATTTTTTTTTTGTTCCTTCACCAACAGCTATCATTGTTGTTTTCGCAAAGTATAAAGACATGCCTTTTGTTGTAAAAGCAAGTACAATCATTAATGGAATATAAATTATTAATGTTTGATCTTTTTCAATAAATAATTTCTTTATTGCAGGATCTAAAAGCCAAGCAATTGAAGATGTGCTGCCAGCAACCAGTATAGAGAAAAAAGCAGATAAAATAATTTTATTTAAATATTTTTTGGTGTAATCGTTGTAGAGTCTTTGAAAAATTTCAATTTTTTTCATCACAAATTTTTTATAATTAAAATATTAATAAATATAATTAAACCAAAAAAATTATTGCTTTTGAATGCTTTTAAACAACTGTTTGAGTTGTTAGGATCAAAGGTTCTTATTTGATAAAAAAATAAATGCAAAAGAGGTATCAGGATCAACACGTAATATGTAAAACTAAATGACATATATAAACCACCTAATATAAAAAAAATTAATAACGTAGCGTAACATAATGATAAAAAATTTTTTGCTCTACTCTTAAATTTAATTGAAGTTGACTTTAATCCTATAATTTCATCATCTTTAATATCTTGATACCCATAAATTGTGTCATATCCCAGTGTCCAAAATATGGCCCCTAAATAAAATAGAATTGGTGCAAGATCTACTTGGCTATAAATTGCAGTCCAACCAAGAATTAATCCATAATTAAAAGTGATACCCAAAAATAATTGTGGCCAATAAGTAAATCGCTTCATCAGAGGGTATGTAAATGCAAGGGGCATTGATCCTATTGCTAAAATTATTGTGAACAAATTAAAATTTAAAAGAACTAAAAGAGCTAAAAAACACAGCACAAGAGAATAAAATATAGCTAATTTTACAGAAATTTTTCCAGATGCAATAGGTCGATTTTTTGTACGATATACTCTTGCATCAAATTTTCTATCCAAAATATCATTTACTATACAACCCGCAGATCTCATTAACACTGACCCAAAAAAAAATAAAATTAAATAAAAAAAATAAGTATTTAAGTTTAGTGAAAAATCATAAGCTAATGTTAATCCCCAAGCACAGGGCCAAAATAACAACATATAGCCAATTGGTTTTTCTATTCTAGTTAAATTGATAAAAAGTTTTAGTTGGTTCATAATATTTTACTTGTAAATAACAAAGCCTAGTTTCATAATCAAATTGATTCGTATGAATATAGA
>MDSV01202832.1_pt1 | contig 10471 bp, 11 predicted proteins | sample 810851 | NCBI WGS metagenome assembly MDSV01 (sample SAMN05326640, study PRJNA326480) | marine metagenome | isolation source: seawater | place: Atlantic Ocean: North East | collected 2012
AGCCTTTTGAGCCATGACATCAATTTATACAAATATCTTATTTTAAATAAAAAAAGCCGCAAAAGCGGCTTTATGTTTTGAATTTTAGCAGATTTTAATTTTCCGCTGCAGCTTTGGTAACCTCAAAATTGAGGTCTGTATACACTTCACGGTGCAAACGTATTGATGCGGTGTGCTTACCAAGCGTTTTAACAGAGCCTCCAGCCAATTTGATGGCCTTGCGCTCAATAGATTTACCAGCTTTGCCCAATGCAGCTTCTAAATCAATGGTTCCCACAGAACCAAATAATTTATTCCCAGCACCGGCTTTGGCCTCAATCTTTATGTCCAGCTTATCCAATTCTTTGGCAAATTTTTGTGCATCCTCAATAAGCTTTTGCTCTTTAAAAGCACGCTGCTTAAGATTCTCAGCCAAAACTTTTCTTGCAGATGACGTAGCCATTACTGCAAGCCCTTTAGGAATTAGGAAATTTCTACCGTAGCCGTTTTTTACTTTAACGATATCGTCTTTGAACCCTAGGTTCTCAACATCTTGCTTTAAAATAAGTTCCATGGCTTATTATTTTAACAAATCGGCTACATAAGGCATAAGCGCCAAGTGACGTGCACGCTTAATAGAAACCGATAGTTTACGTTGATATTTTAGTGATGTTCCGGTAAGACGACGGGGTAAAATCTTACCCTGCTCGTTTACGAACTTTAGCAAATAGTCCGCATCCTTATAATCGATATACTTGATGCCTGCCTTTTTGAATCGGCAATATTTTTTTGCTTTTGTCGTCTCTATGTCAAGGGGGGTCAAATACCTGATTTCCCCTTGTTTTCCGCCTTTACTTTCTTGTTCTATTGACATATTTTAAGCTTTTACAGTTAAACGATCTCTTCTTTTTTCTGCCCAAGCCTCTGCGTGCTTGTCTAGCTTAACCGTTAGGTAGCGCATAACGCGCTCATCGCGACGGAATTCAACTTCAAAAGGGATGATGGCGCTGCCGTCAATCTTGAAATCTAGCAAGTGGTAAAAACCACTTTTTTTGTTTTGAATTGGATAGGCGAACTTTTTCAAGCCCCAATCCTCTTTGGCGACAATCTCGCCACCGTTGGACGTTATAAACGTCTCATACTTTTCTACTGCTTCCTTTACCTGGTCTTCAGATAAAACGGGATTCAATATGAAAACAGTTTCGTAATGGTTCATATATTGTTTTTTTAATGGGCAGCAAAAATACGGAATTTCTTGCGTTAGACAAATAGGCAAGCCACAATTATTGAGGATCTACATCAACGCTTGCATTTACTTGGCTAAATGCTCCCACCATTCCAAAGCTTTGCAACAGGTTTGAAAGTCGTTTTTTTGCAGCCGATTGAGAAGTGTCAAGCGGCAGTTTAATTAGTATGTGAAGTATATAATAGTTGCGCACCCGCCCAACAGCCGGCGCTACAGGTCCAAGAACATGAGAAAAACGCGCTAGCAGTCCCTTTTTTAACCACTCACTTGCTGTGATAAGCGTAGACATATTCTTGTGCTTCAGTACAATACGGATCATGCGCACATACGGCGGATAACCAAATTGCTCCCGTTGCTTTAGCTGTTTTTCGTAAAATGACGCATAATCGTAGCTGCTTATAAAACTCAAAACGGGGTGTTGGGGTTGAAAGGTTTGAATGAGTACTTTACTTTTATCCCCTAGCCTACCTGCCCTACCAGCAACCTGTGTTAACACTTGAAAGGCACGCTCATGCGCACGAAAATCAGGGAAGTGCAAAAAGTTGTCGGCGGACAATACGCCAACCAGCGTTACCAGCTTAAAGTCCAAGCCTTTTGTAATCATTTGCGTTCCTATTAGAATGTCTATTTCTTGACGTGAAAAAGCATTGATTAGTTTTTGATGGGCATGCTTTTTTCTAGTGGTATCCAAATCCATACGTGAAATTCGAGCAGACGGAAACAAGGCCTGTACTTCTTCTTCCAATTGCTGGGTACCCAACCCTTGGGTTTGCGGTGCAAGTGTGCCACAAGCCTTACAGGCTGGTGTATACTGCTCTGTATAGCCGCAGTAATGACAACGCAACTCTTTTGAAACTTGATGATACGTAAGGCTTACATCGCAACTTGGACATTGCGGTACATGAGCACATTGACGACACTCAACAAAAGAGGCATAGCCACGACGGTTTTGAAAAAGTATAATCTGTTTGCCAGAAACCAGGGTTTCTTCAATAGCTTGAATAAGCGGCTGTGCCAAATGACCACTCATTTGTTTTTTGCGATAGGCTTCGCTCAAGTCAACATAGGATATTTCTGGCATTTGTGCATCTCTATATCGGGTGGTCATGCTTACCAACCCATACTTGCCTGACTTTGCGTGTGCATAGCTTTCAATGGTAGGCGTTGCAGAACCCAAAATAACTTTTGCTTGGTGCATACGCGACAACACCATGGCTGCATCGCGAGCGTGGTAGCGTGGGGAAGCTTCATATTGCTTGTAAGACATCTCGTGTGACTCATCTACTACCACCAGACCCAAGTTTTGAAAAGGCAGTAAAACAGCAGAGCGTGCCCCTAAAATCAATCGGGCTTCTTGTTTGTTTGCCAGTATTTTGTTCCAAGTTTCCGTGCGTTCTTGTGGGCTATATCGGGAATGGTAAACCACCAATTGCTTACCAAAAAAAGTGTGCAAGCGTTGCATCAACTGCGTGGTGAGGCCAATTTCAGGCACCAAAAACAATACTTGTTTTCCCTTGGCCAACTGCTGGGCAATAAGATGCATATACACCGCTGTTTTTCCCGAGCCCGTTATGCCGTGAAGCAGCACATTATCTTTTGTTTTCCAGTGGGTTTCGATGGCCGATTTTGCCTCCAACTGATGGTCGGTCAGTGATGTTAAGGGGTCATCTGAAGCAAGCTTTGGTGGCAAGCGATCCATGATGCGCTGGTGCGTTGCCAATACCTCGTTTTTAATAAGTGTCTTAAGCGATGAAGGGCTAACCGTATCAATTTTGGAGAATTCCGTCATGATAACAGGCGCCTTTTGCTGCAGGAATGTCAACAAAGTTTTGTATGGCTTTGGCTTGACAGCAAGTTGCTCCATAACTGCCTTCAAGGCATCGTCTCCTTTCACGTTTGGGTGAAGTATAACTTCGGTTTGTTGCTTGGGAGTATACTTAGCATAAACCTCCTCTTTGAGCGAAACAAAACCGCCTGCTACCAATTCTTTTAGAATGACATAGGGGTTTTTTATCGAAATGAACTGTTGTATCTGCGCTATGGAATAGGTACTGTTGGTTTCCAATTGTTGAAGCAATGCGATTGCATTTTTGGAACCCGTGTTGGGAAGCTGTTCCCACTCATATGTTACAATCTCCGTTTCACTTTCCAGCAACATCAACGAGGGCATGGCTGTCCGCAGTACCAATCCAATTGGAGATTGATAATAGTCCGCAATCCAAGACAAGAACTTCAACTGCTTTGGCTGTAGCACCGCCTCCATATCAATAATACTTTCTATTTGTTTGGGGGCATAGGTTTTTGGAGGTACTTGGTGTACGCGCCATGCAATGGCGGTGTATTTTTTACGCTTACCAAAAGGAACAATAATCCGCATACCTGGCTGGATGATTTTGGCTTCTGCTGAAGTAATCACATACGTAAAGGTTACTTTGAGTGGTAGCGGGAGAACAACATCTAAAAAAAACGACATGCTTAGGCTTGTTTTAGCTTTGCGATGGAAGCATTGAGCTCAAAACCCAACAACAAAACAATTGCATTGAGCCAAATGTATAGCATCAAAATCAGGATGGCGCCAATAGAACCGTAGAGCTGATTATAAGAACTGAAATTATCGATGTAGACACCAAAGCCGTATGATGTCAAGGCAAACAAGCAAGTGGTAACTAGGGCACCTGAGGAAAAGAAAGTTGAAAAGCCCCGCTGGGTGCCAAAGTAAAAGAGAATGGCACTAACAAGGTAGGCCATGCCCATAAAAAAGACGATGCGAATCCAAGGACTTAGCTCAAATCCAAAATCAAATGTTTCAGCCAGCAACAACTCAAAAAACAAATACCCAGCAATGGAAATAAGGAATAAAATACCCAGCAACACCCCAACACCCAATGCATAGATATACTGACGCACAAAATGTCGCGAAAGTGTTATGTGTACCGACTCACTGAAACCCCCAAAAATAGCATTCACGCCATTGGCCATAAAGAACATGGACAAAACAAAAGTAGTAGACAACAAGCCTCCTCTTGGCTTGGATTGAATGTCGTAGAGGACGCTATTCAAAAAATCCTGTGCTTCGGAGGGTGCGATGGATAAGAAGAACGATGAAAAGGTGCTTTCCACGTTATCGATAGGCACAAACGGAATGATGTTAAGCACAAAAATTAAAAAGGGAAACAGCGATAAAAAGAAGCTAAAAGCAATACTACTGGCTCGCGTAGTCAAGGTTCCTTTTAAAACCCCAATGACATACAACTCCAATAATTGGTAGAGCGAAATGGACTTGGCATCGCCAAATCGTATGTTTTGAAGCCAAGCCTTAAGTCTATGTTTGCTTTTCTGTAGCATTGTGTAAAGGTAGCCATTAAAACAAAATGCTTACAGTAGAATTGATAACTTAGCATAATGAAAATTAAAGTGATATGCGTGGGTAAAACGCATCATGCTGCGCTCAAAAGTTGGTTGCCTGATTATTGCAAGCGCTTATCGCGATACACCTCATTTGATTGGTATGAAATTAATGAAGTAAAAAACACCAAAAACCTTCCAGAAAAGCAACAAAAAATTGTTGAGGGCAAACGAATTTTAGAGGCAGTGAGGGCTAGCGACACCCTTATCCTTTTTGACGAGAAAGGCAGTACGCATACTTCAAAAGGTTTTGCTGGGTTTCTTCAAAAACAAATGAATGCAGGTACTAAAAAATTGGTTTTTATTATTGGCGGTCCTTATGGGTTTTCGCAGCAGCTCTACGATAGGGCGCAATATAAAATAGCACTTTCAGAAATGACTTTTTCACATCAAATGGTTCGCATTTTTGTTGCCGAACAACTTTATCGTGCCTTTAGTATTTTAAACAATCAACCTTATCATCATCAATGAAAGAGCTCATATTTGCAACCCACAACCAAAACAAAGTGGAAGAGGTAAAGGCAATCTTTAAGGGGTACAATATCAAAAGCTTGTCCGATGTAGGTTATCGTACTGAAATAGCCGAAACAGCAAAAACTTTTGAAGGAAATGCACTACTTAAAGCTAAACATATTTTCAAGGTTTTTAAAACACCTGTTTTTGCTGATGACAGTGGCCTTGAGGTAGATGCACTTGATGGAGCCCCTGGTGTATTTTCGGCCCGATATGCTGGAGTGGAAAAAAACCACAAAAAAAACAACGCCAAGCTCTTAAACGCATTGTTGGACAATAATAATCGCAAAGCACAATTTAAGACTGTCATTTCTTATGTGGATGGCGATACAGAAATTTGTTTTGAAGGCATAGTGAGAGGTAAAATTGCTAGTGAAATAATTGGAACAGGTGGTTTTGGCTATGATCCCCTTTTTATACCTGAGGGTTACAGCGAAACATTTGGGACACTATCAAGGGAAATAAAATTAAAATTAAGCCACCGTACTAGGGCCATTGATGCACTACGTAACCATCTAAAATACCTAACATAATGTTAATTTTAAAGAAAAACATTGCAGAGCATCAAGGAATGCATTTAGTTTGTAGGAGTATATGATTCGATATTTTACGCTATTCCTCTTTTTAACTGGATTTTGTTCCATTTTATATGGGCAAGAAGTTATTGGTGTTGTTGAAAATGCTTCTGATCAAAAACCCATTTCGACGGTACATATCATCAACCTAAACAAGGTGACCATGACCATCACAAACAAAGAAGGGAAATTTATCATTGATGCTGAAGTTAACGATACACTCTATTTTTCTTATTTGGGATATAAACCCATCAAAGTCAGGGTTTCTAATGACCTGGTAAAATATCCCAACACCCGTTTTCAACTCACAGAGCTAGCATTGGCGCTTGAAGAAGTAGTGGTGCGCCCTTACCAACTCACAGGTTATTTGGATATTGATGCAAGAAATATCCCAATCAACAGAGCAAGAAGATATAGCATTCCTGGTCTTCCCTCGGGTGGATATGAAGCAGGAAATAGAAATCCTCTGGGACAAATTCGTGTTTTACAAGCCATCTCAAACCCCGCAGATTTCTTATACAACATCTTTGGAAAAAAGCCCAAACAATTACGTAAACTCAAAAAAGTAAGGGCCAACAATGAGTTAAGAGATTTATTAGCAGTTAAATACGATCGAAAAACTCTGGAACAACTCATCCAAATTGACCGAATCAATCTTGACGAGATACTGCGTAAATGTAACTTCTCTGACGGCTTTATAAAAGGAGCTAACGATTTACAAATATTGGAGGCCATAAGTAGTTGTTATGAAGAGTATAAAATTCTTAATCGCTAAAAAAGGTAAATTCGATACCTTTGCATTTTGAAAGCCTATGTTATTAAACAAGTTAAGTGCAATTTCACCTGTTGATGGTCGATACCGACCTAAAACAAAATCCTTAAGCCCATACTTTTCAGAATTTGGATTGATTCAATACCGCGTCAGGATTGAAGTAGAATATTTTATAGCCCTGTGCGAACTCCCTGTTCCAGAGCTCAAAGATTTTCCTGTATCAGCGATAGCGGAATTGCGCAGTGTTTATCGCCATTTCAATTTAGATCAAGCACAGGCCATAAAAGACATTGAAAAAGTTACCAACCACGACGTAAAAGCGGTTGAGTACTTTCTTAAACAAATATTTGACGATTTAAACCTATCTAAATACAAAGAATTTATCCACTTTGGACTAACCTCACAGGACATCAACAATACGGCTATTCCACTTTCAATCAAAGAAGCCTGTGAAAACGAATACTTACCAAAGCTTCATGAAGTAATCGAGGCACTTGATGCACTTATTAAAAGTTGTAAAGGGGTAGCGATGTTAGCCAGAACACACGGGCAACCTGCCTCACCCACGCGTTTGGACAAAGAGCTCAACGTATTTAAAACACGTATTGACCAACAGCTTTCTTTAATGAAACAAATCCCAATGGCAGCTAAATTTGGTGGAGCCACTGGAAATTTCAATGCCCACATGGTTGCATATCCCTCTGTTGATTGGCAGGCGTTTGGAAAGGCATTTGTAGAAAAAACACTTTGCCTACACCATTCGTTTCCAACAACACAGATTGAGCACTACGACCACTATGCTGCATTGTGTGATGCACAAAAACGCATCAATACCATTTTAATTGATTTTTCTAGAGACATATGGACATATATTTCCATGGATTATTTCAAGCAACAAATTAAAGAAGGGGAAGTAGGCTCTTCTGCCATGCCACACAAGGTAAATCCCATTGACTTTGAAAATGCTGAAGGGAACCTAGGTATTGCAAATGCATTGCTATCACATTTGTCAGAAAAGCTACCCATTTCACGGCTTCAACGTGACCTAACAGATAGTACGGTGTTGCGTAATGCAGGAATGCCAATAGCTCACATGATAATTAGTTTTAAATCCTTGATTAAAGGTATTGGAAAACTTGTGCTCAACAAGATTGCAATACAAACGGATCTTGACAACAATTGGGCGGTACTTGCAGAGGCCATTCAGACCATTTTACGCCGAGAAGGATATCACAAGCCATACGAAGCATTAAAGGCACTAACTCGAACCAACACAAATATCGACGAGGCTTCTATCCACGCGTTTATTGAAACATTAGATATATCATCTGAAGTAAGGAATGAATTAAATGCTTTGAGACCTGAAAATTACACTGGGGTTTGAGATTTCTTCAATTGTTTTTGTTTCCATAGCATTATCAAATGCCCTTGACCCTCAAGTGCTTTAGTAATAATATCCTTTTTTTATTTTTCATTTAATTTTCCCAATAGCTCACCACCTGGAAGGTTCATCTCCTTGACAAGCTTAGAAATTTGGTTTAAGTCAATATCTCCTGTGAGATAAAGTAAGACCATTTCTGGTTTGCGATTGCCAAGCTTTATTTGATCTTCGTTTATGTCGGTCACGAACATAAGTAGCTTTTCAACCCTATTGTCATTCTCGGTGGATTTAACATAAAAATTGACATGCGCTCCTATGTCGCGTACTCGCATAAGCTCCTCTAAATTTTGGGTTTTAATTTGTTTTTCTACCCATATTCGAATTTCTTCCGCTATTTCTGTGCGTTCTGTAGTAATAAGTTTAAAGCTCTTGATTTCTTCTACTAGCTTTATGAATTTATCAGCCTCAGGATCGCCCGTTTCTATACTTAATTTAGCAAGCATTTGAAACATTTTTGGGTTTATCGAAAAATAACTAACACTGTCGTCATATTCGTATTTCTCAAAAATATCTTGCCCCCAACTCAATGAAAGTGTTATCAGGGCCAATAAAACAATGCTCTTTTTCATATTAAGCTGTGTTTATAAATTTATTAGTAGTTTAATTAAATGTTTCCATTTGTGTCATGCCTACATGCAATTTTGTAATTACTAATTGTAGTACATCTTAGCTTCTTCAGCAAATATCAACAATCTCTTTATAAGTCGAAACATGCTTTATTTTAAAATCAACATCCGTTTTAAAAAAATTTGATCATTTACATCGCAAACAGAAGATTTATTAGGTGCTTGTTGAGACAACGACATTATCACAACCTTGTTACAAATTAGGGAAAATTTATTTTGTTAACTTAGTTTCCATATTTACTTAATCCAATGAAAAAATACATCCTGCTATTTATTGTTACCCTACTTTTTGGCTGCAAAGACGACGTTGATGACACAATTGCAGTTGCCACTACAGAAAATTTAGAGGTAGAAGATTTTATTTATAAGGTCATGAATTTTGCTTATTACTGGCAACAAGATGTACCTGACTTAGCAGATAACAAGTTTAATAACGACAAAGATTACACCAACTTCATTCAATCTTTTGATGGTCCAGCACCACTATTTGAAGCACTACTGTACGATGTAGACAGGTATAGTGTACTGATCAGCGATTACGAAGCTTTTGAAAACAATATAAAGGGTGTTTCGCTGAGCAATGGAATGAAGTTTGGTTTGGTTAAATTTTCCCAAAATAGCACAGAAATATATGCCTACGTCCAATATGTAATTTCTGGCTCGGATGCTGATACAAAAGGCATCAAACGCGGAGATATTTTCACAGATGTTAATGGAACTCAACTTACCATTTCCAACTACAGAGAATTATTATTCAGTAACTCCGATAGCTACACCATTGACTTGGCTACTTTGAACAACAACCAAATTACAAAAACAGGCAACAGCGTTAGCCTTAATAACTCAGTTCAAACAGAACAAAGTGTTCACCTGTCTAAAGTAATTGTAAAAGATGGCAAAAAGGTTGGTTATGTGATGTATAACAGTTTTGTTAGTTCTCAAGACGAAGCATTAAAAGCGGTCTTTAGTGATTTGGCCACACAGCAAATAGATGAACTAGTGGTGGACTTGCGTTATAATAGAGGTGGGCAAGTAGAAACAGCCCAACTGTTAGCTGGACTTATTGCTGGAGAACATGCCTCTAAAGTATTTGGAAAACTCGTGTTCAATGAAAAATTAAGTTCCCAAAATACAGATGTTGAAATTATTAATTCAAATGTCAACTTAGGATTGTCGCGTGTGTTTTTCTTGACTACACAAAATTCTGCTTCAGCAAGTGAAATGACTATTAACGGTTTGAAGCCATATCTAAATGTGATTCAAATTGGTGATAGAACTGAAGGAAAAGATGTGGGATCAAATCCTTTTTATGATTACATTGACAACAACAGAACCATAAATCCCAACCACAAATACCTGATATTGCCAATCACTTTTAAGTACTATAACAGCGAAGATATAGGTGACTTTTCAGAAGGTTTAATACCCAATTTTAATATCCCAGAAAGTCTAGCCAACTTAGGAATCCTCGGCGATGTTGAAGAACCGTTACTTAAAAAAGCATTAGAATATATAAGCGGGCAAGCCACTGGGACCATAACAACAGATTCCACTAGCTTACCCACATCATTTATACCACTTCAAACTGAAGTTGGAAAGACAATTTATTTACCTAAAAACTAAAAGGCATAGCGTAGTGCTATGTTTAGGTTACGTCCTAGGGTGGTAAAACCAAAAATCTCAGTGTAGTCCACATCAAAAAGATTTGTTATTGAAATGCTTGCCGTTGTATTTCCAATAAAGTTTGGAAAAGCCACACGTGCATCCAACAACGCATAAGCATCCAATTCTTCTTGCTCAAAATTTTGATTTGTATCATAGCGTGACCCTATATAGCACCAGTGCAATCCCCAATGTGCTTTAGATGCAGCATAGCGAAGGCTTAGGTTGGCTAAGTGCTTGGGCAGGCGCATA
>MDSV01204261.1_pt1 | contig 10471 bp, 9 predicted proteins | sample 810851 | NCBI WGS metagenome assembly MDSV01 (sample SAMN05326640, study PRJNA326480) | marine metagenome | isolation source: seawater | place: Atlantic Ocean: North East | collected 2012
CTATTTTAGCGTTTTCAACACTATCAGATCCATGTACTGAATTTTTATCAATTGAAATTCCATATTTTTTTCTAATAGTTCCCTCTTTTGCATCTTTTGGATTTGTAACACCCATTAACTCTCTATTTCCTAAAACTGCATTCTCTTTTTCTAGAACCATAACTACAATTGGGCCTGATGAGAGATAACTGCATAAATCATTATAAAATGGCTTTGTTTCATGGACTTTATAAAATTTTTCAGCTTCTGATTTTTCTATTTGTATTTTTTTTTCTTTTAAAATTGAAAAACCATTTGATTTAAAAATCTCTTTAATTTCATTTTCAAGATTTCTCTCAACTGCATCTGGTTTAATAATTGATAAAGTTTGTTCTAAATTACTCATAATTATCTTCTATTAGTTTGTTTAACAATCTTACTCCATAACCTGTGGCACCACCTGAATTTAAAGCTCCTCCATATTTTGAAAAGGCCATTCCAGCAATATCTAAATGCGCCCAAGGTGTTTTGTTTATAATAAATCTTTTTAAAAATTGTGCTGCTGTGGTGGATCCTGCTCCACCCACATAATTTATATTTTGCATATCTGCGTTTTTTGAATCAATTAATTTATCAAAATTTTTGTTTAGTGGCATTCTCCAAACTTTTTCTTCTACATTCTCTCCAGCATCAATCAATTGTTTTGACAATTTATCATCATTTGAAAATAGCCCCGCGTATTCAGATCCCAAGGAAACTATTATAGCTCCAGTTAAAGTTGCTAAGTCTATTATGAATTTAGGTTGAAACTTTTCTTCAGTATAAGTCAAAGCATCAGCAAGTACTAATCTTCCTTCTGCATCAGTATTTAAAATTTCAACTGTTTTTCCGCTATAAGATTTTACTATGTCACCTGGTCTTTGAGCATTTCCGCCAGGCATATTTTCTACAAGACCTACCACACCTACAGCGTTTAGTTTTGCCTTTCTTAATGCTAAACTTTTCATTAATCCAACAACTACTGCCGAGCCAGCCATATCATACGTCATATCTTCCATAAATTTGGCAGGTTTAAGAGATATCCCACCTGTATCAAAACAAACTCCTTTTCCAACAAAAGCTAAAGGTTTAGTTTTTTCTTTTAAGCCGTTCCATTCCATGGTTACTAGATAAGAACCTCTTATGCTACCTTGTCCAACTCCAAGTAAGGTATTCATTCCTAATTTTTTTAATTTTTTTTCATCATAAACATTAATTTTTAAACCAAACTTTCTTAAAGAATTTAATCTTTTAGCATACTCATCTGGATGTAAAACATTTCCAGGTTCAGACACTAAATCTCTAGTATAAAAAGTTCCTTCTTCTATTGCTTTAAATTTTAATTGCTCTTTAGATGTTGGTTTATTTTTACCAGTTACAATTATTGAGATATTTTTATTATTCTTTTTTGTTTTGTATTTTTCGAATGTGTAGGATTTCAATTTTATTCCATGTAAAAAATTTCCAATCAGATTTTTAAAACTACTAGGTACACAGTCTGAATTCACATTATATTCTGATTGCCTCAAATCTTTAATCTGATCATAAAATTTTGCACCCAAATTTTCTGCATTTGAGCTAGATTGATTTTTTTTAAAAGATACTAATATTATTTTTCTTTTTGAGCTGATTTCGAAACTAACAATTCTTTTTTTTGAATTTTTAATTTTTATCAAATCTGATATAAAAGAAAATTCTGAGCTTGAAATATGTTTTTTTATCTGTGATGTGTTGAATTTCTCATCAACAAATAAAACAAGATTAGATGAGTTTTTATTAGCTAAGCTATTTTTATAATTAATTGAGATTGTCATAAATTTTAAATACACTCTGTACGAGATGAATGCTATATAGGAGTAAAAACAGCATATTTCAATGAAAAAAATCTTATTTAAAAAAATATTATCCGATTGCCTGATGTTTTTTACAATATCTCTTTTTTTCACAGCATTGGTTATTTGGATTTTTCAAGCTGTAAATCATTTAGATATAATGATTGAAGATGGAAGAGATCATTTAACGTACATAAAATTTACACTATTAATCTTCCCGAAAGTAATTGTTAAATTACTCCCTTTTATATTTTTTTTAAGTTTTATTTATATAATAACAAAATATGAACTAGAAAATGAATTAATAATTTTTTGGAATTTTGGAGTTAGCAAAATTTCAGTAATTAATTTTTTTTTCAAATTTTCTATAGTGTTGGTTATTTTTCAAATTTTTTTAACATCCATTATAGTTCCAACTACCCAAGATAAAGCTAGATCATATTTGAGAGATTCAAGTATAGATTTTATAGAAAATCTTATTAAGCCAAGAACATTTAATGACACAATAAAAGATTTGACTATTTATAGTGATCAGAAAGATAAAAATGGATATTTTACTGAAATATACATTAAAAGCGGTGGTGGAGTTAATAACTTTCAAATCACATATGCTAATAAAGGAAAATTTATAAATAATGGTGATAAACAAATCTTTGACCTGTACAATGGTGAAACTATTAGCGTAGCAAATGATAAAATAACCAATTTAAAATTCAAAAGATCGTACTTAAATTTGAGTGATATCACAACAAACACAATCACATATAAAAAAACTCAAGAAGTATCAACAGCAGCTTTATTAATTTGCTATAAAAATATTTATAATAAAGTTTCCATAGACCTTAGTAAAAAGCTTAAAATTGAAAATTGCAGATCAGAAAATATAAATAATATTTTAAAAGAATTTCATAAAAGAATTACTTTACCACTTTACATACCTGCATTGATGTTAATATGTTTATTGGTTATTACTAAATCCAAAGAAAACAGTAACTACACAATATATAGATTAAAAATATTTTTAATTGGATTTCTTATTATTATCTTTTCAGAATTATCACTCAGATTTGTTGAAAAAAATATTTTAAACAATTTAGTTATCTTTTTTATACCTTTGTCCATTATAATTTACATGTATTTAGCTTTTTATTTCAAATTAAATTTTAAAGAAACTAAACTATGAAGACATATATCAAATTTTTAACAAAAATATATTTGAGTTCATTTCTAAATATATTTTTAATTGCTTTTAGTCTTATATTTATTTTAAATTTACTAACAGAATTAGATTTTTTTAAAGATATTAATATTTCAACATATTTTCCAATTTATTTATCATTACTAAATTCGCCGTCATTAATATTCGAAATGTTTCCTTTTATTTTTTTAATATCTACGCAACTTTTTTTTCATGAGCTGAATAATGATAATCAAATTAATACTTTTAAATATTCCGGACTTAAAAATTCAAAAATATTAATTATAATAAATTTTATTACCCTATTTCTGGGTGTTGTTATAATTAGTTTTTATTATAATTTTTCATCAAATTTAAAAAGCTTTTATCTTGAGCTAAAATCTTCGTATACGACTGACAATAAATATTTAGCAGTTATTACAAATAATGGTCTTTGGATAAAAGACGTATTTGACGATAAAATTTTAATGATAAATGCATCAAAGATTCAAGAAAACTTTATTGTTGATGTTTATATTTCAGAATTCGATAAAAATTTTGAAATTATAAGAAATATAAAAAGTAAAAAAGTTGATGTAAAAAATAAAAAATGGTTAATTTATGATGCAGAAATATATAAACAAAATTTTAAAACAAATGAAAAACAAATTGAACTAAATACTAATTTTGATTATGAAATTATACAAAATCTATTTTCAAATTTATCATCCCTTTCTGTTGTTGAGTTAATCGAAATGAGAAAAAATTATGTAAAACTAAATTATTCTATAACTGATTTAAATCTTCATTTATTAAATTTATTTTCATATCCTTTTTATTTAGTTTTAATGACACTAATCTCAAGTGTAATAATGTTAAATTCAAAAAATCTAAAAAATAAATATTTAAAAATTATTTTTGGATTACTCTCGTCAGTAACAATATACTATTTATATAACTATTTTTATGTTTTGGGTTTAACAGAAAAATTAAATACAGTTTTATCAATATTATTCCCATTATTTATTTTATTAATTATTAATTCTTTTTTTTTAAGAAATATAAATGCGAAATAATATAATAATTTTACTTTTTCTCTTTTCATTTTTTTGTAAAGCATTTGCAAATGATCAATTTACTTTTGACGTCTCAAAAATAGAGATATCAGAAAATGGAAATAAAATTATTGGAACAAATAGAGGATTGATAACATCAAATAACGGTATAATTATTGAGGCGGATGATTTTGAATATAATAAAGTAAATAATTTACTAAAAGTAAATGGGAATGTAATAATAAATAATACATTAAAAAAATATCAAATTTTTTCAGATAAAATTACATATTTAAAAAATGAAGATATTATAACTGCAAAAAATCAAATAAAATTTATTGATAACAATGAAAGAATTATAACTTCAAATAATTTTTTGTACGATGTAAAAAATAATATTTTTAGGTCAAAAGGAAATGTAAAAATTGTAGATATTAATAAAAATTTAGAAGTAAATTCTGAAGAAATAATATATTTAAAAGATAAAGAAACAATTATAAGTCTTGGTTTAACAAATGCTTTTTTTGATAAACTCTATGAATTTAAGTCAAATAAAGAACTTAAAATTGATATTATAAAAGAAGAAATTCATGCTTTAGAAAATGTTGAGTTTTTTGACGTAGCAAAAAATTACAGAATTATTTCAGATGAAATTTATTTTTTTAAAAAACTAGAAGAGGTTATAACCAAAGGTAAAACTGAAGCCTTTTTAGATAAAAAATATTTCTTAAAATCAAATAATATAAGTTTTTTTAATAAAACTAAAATCATCAAATCCAAAAATAAAGCTCAAATTATAGACAAAAAAAATGATTCCTATTATCAAATCTCAAATTTTAATTTGTCTTTAGGTGATGAGATTTTAAAAGGTGAAAATATTTCTATAAACAATGATTACTCAAAACCTTTAAATAATAAGCTATTTATTAAAAGTGGTATTTTTGATCTTAAAAATAAATCATTTGTCACAAAAGACATTAATATTGAATTAAAAAAAGATTTATTTAGCAATGAAAAAAATGATCCAAGATTAAAAGGCCTTTCTTCTTCAAGTAAAAATGGTGTTACTGTAATAAACAAAGGTGTTTTTACAAGCTGCAGTAAGGAAAATGAGGATTGTCCTCCGTGGTCAATACAAGCTGAAAAAATTGAATATGATGAAAATAAAAAATTAATTACATATGATAATGCTTTATTAAAAGTTTATGACAAGCCAATCTTTTATTTCCCAAAATTTTTTCATCCAGGACCTACTGTAAAAAGAAAATCTGGATTATTAGCTCCTAGACTTGGCAATTCTAGAATTCTTGGATCTTCAATACAAATTCCTTACTTTTGGGCACAAGCAGAAAATAAGGACTTTACATTTACCCCTACTATTTATGACAAAAATATAATCAAATTTCAAAATGAATTTAGGCTAAAAAATAAAAAATCATCATTAATAGCTGATTTAAGCTTTACTGAGGGTTATAAGTCAAAAACTAACAAAGATAAAAACTCAATTACACATTTTTTTTCAAACTATAATTCAGATTTAGAATTAGATAATTTTATTGTCAGTACTTTAGATGTATCTATTCAGAAAGTAAATAATGACTCTTATCTTAAAATTTTTGATCAAAATGCTACTAATAAAAAAATTAAACCTACAAATGACGACTTATTAACATCTAACATAAAATTAAATCTACAAAATGATAAATTTACTCTTGAAGCTGGTATGACCTCATATGAAAATCTGCAAAAAGGTAACAGCGATAGATATGAGTTCATACTTCCATATTATAATCTTTCAGCTGAATTAAATGAAGGAAAAGAGTATGGGTATTTAAATTTTTCATCAGTGGGTAGTAATATTTTAAAAGACACCAATAATCTTAGATCTAGAATTATTAATGATTTTGAATTTAGAGGTTTTGATCTAATATCAAAATCTGGAGTACAAAATAATATAAATATTTTTATAAAAAATTTAATTACTTCAGGAAAAAATGACAAAGATTATAGCTCAAGTGTAGACACAAACATGATTGGTATTTTTGAGTTTACTTCAGCATTACCAATGATCAAAGGTGATGAAAAATTTATAAATTATTTTGAACCTAAGATTTCAATGAGATACAACCCGTCAAATATGATTGATCACTCTGATACAAGTCGAAAAATAAACAATAATAATATATTTGATATTAACCGTTTAGGTTTAGAGGATACGCTCGAATCAGGTGCAAATATAACTATCGGTCTTGATTATAAAAAAGAAAATTTAAACAATATAAATAAATATTTTGAGTTAAAACTAGGCACAATCTTAAGAGATGAGCAGAACACAAATATTCCTTCATCTTCTGGGATAACAAAAAGTAATTCAAATATTTTTGGAGAAATTAGAAAAAATTTTAATGAAAATTTAGGAGTTAATTATGATTTTTCTGTAAATAGTGATTTAAACAAAATTGAGTATAACTCATTAGGTTTTTTATTTTCAAAAAATAATTTCAAAACCGAATTTAATTTTATAGAAGAAAATGGTGCAATAGGTAGCTCAAATATAATAGAAAATATCACTTCATATAACTTTAACGAAAATAATCAATTATCTTTCAAAACAAGGCAAAATAGAAAATTAGACATAGCTGAATACTATAATTTGATATATGAGTATAAAAATGACTGTCTAATTGCAGGTATCACTTATAACAAAACATACTATGAAGATAGAGATTTAGTGCCTTCAGAAGATTTAATTTTTAAACTTACATTAATTCCAATTACGACATTAGGTCAAAGTATCTCAAATTAAAATGCTAACTATTAATTATTTGAAAAAAATTATTTTAATTTCATTAGTTGTTTTATTGTCTTTTAAATCTTCTAATTCTTTTGAAAATAAAATACTTGTTAAAGTTAATAATGAAATTATTACTTCAATAGATATTTTAGATGAAATCAATTATCTAAAAATTTTAAATCCTAAAATTCAAAATCTAGATAATGAAAAATTGGTCGAAATCTCTAAAAATTCTTTAATTAGAGAGAAAATAAAAAAAATAAATTTACTTAAAATAGTAGATGAAATTAATGTGGATGAAAAATACTTAGATAATTTAATTAAAAATATTTATACTCAAAATAATATTAAATCACTAAAGGATTATAAACTTTACCTTAACAATAACAATTTAAATTATGAATATGTAAAGAACAAGATTTCTATTGAGTTTTTATGGAATGAAATGATATTTCAAAAATTTAATTCTAAATTAAAAATAAATAAAGAAACAATTAAAAACGAAATTCTAAATAATCCAGACGAAAAATATCTCTTATCTGAAATCCTTTTTGCTAAATCTAAAGACAATGTTTTAAAATTAAAATTCGCACAAATTCAAAAAGATATTAAAAAAGAGGGTTTCAATAATGCAGCTTTGATACATAGTATTTCCGATACTGCTACAAAAGGTGGTAAAATTGGTTGGATAGATAAAAATTCATTAAATAAAAAATTAAGAGATAAATTATCAAAACTAAAAATCGGAGAATATACAAATCCAATATTAACTCCGAGCGGTTATTTAATAATTAATTTAGAAAATAAAAAAAAAAGTGAGACATCTAAAAAAGATATCGAAAAAAAAGTTGATAGACTTATTAGAATAAAAACTAACCAACAATTAAATCAATATTCAAATATATATCTTAATAAATTAAAAAAAGATGCAGTGATAAATGAAATTTAATCCAATTTTAATAGTGGCAGGTGAACCTAATAGCATCTTTCTAGAAATTTTTCTAAAATCTATAAAAAATAGAAAAGTCAAAAGTCCAATAATTTTAATTGCATCCTTGAAATTAATTCAGCTTCAAATGTCTAAGCTAAATGTAAACAGGTCGATTAATATTATAGTTAATAAAAATTTAAAATTAAATAAAATAAGTAAAAATAAAATTAATGTAATAAATGTAAATTATTCACAAAAAAAACCTTTTGAAAAAATTTCAAAAAAGTCTAACAATTATATATCAAATTCCTTTAAACTAGCTTTTGAATTAATTGAGCAAAATAAAATAAATAAATTTATAAATGGTCCAATAAGTAAAAAAACATTTTTAAACAAAAATTATTTAGGTATCACAGAGTATATTTCAAAAAAATTTAAAATAAAAAAAACTGCAATGCTAATTTATAATCAAGAACTATCTGTATGTCCTTTGACAACTCATCTTCCTTTAAAAAATGTTGCAAATAAAATAAATAAAAAAAACATTATTGAAAAAGTTGAGCTTATTGATGAGTTTTTTAAATTAAAATTCAATAAAAGGCCCAAAATTGCTGTTCTTGGGCTAAATCCTCATTGTGAGAGTATAAGCAAATTTAACGAGGATAAAAAAATTATATATCCAACAATAAAATTTCTTAGTAAACGCAATTTTAAAGTTTCGGGACCATATCCTGCGGATACAATATTTCTAAAAAAAAATAGAAAAAACTATGATGTAATTCTTGGGATGTATCACGACCAGGTATTAACACCTATTAAAACTTTATTTGAGTATGATGCAATCAATATAACTTTAGGTCTTCCTTTTACAAGAATATCACCTGATCATGGTCCCAATGAGACTATGTTGGGTAAAAATTTATCAAATCCTTTAAGCTTAATTAAAGCAATTAACTTTCTGGATAAAAATTGATAAGAGCAAAAAAAAGTTTAGGTCAAAATTTTTTAATAGACAAAGATATCTTGGAAAAAATTACAAGCATTAGAAATATTTCAAACAAAACAGTTTTAGAGATTGGTCCTGGTACTGGGAATCTGACTTCATATATTCTTAAAAAAAATCCAAAAAAAATTTTTGTAATTGAAAAAGATAATGAACTTGCGAACAATCTTAAAAATAAATTTAATAATGAGATAAAAATTATTAATGAGGATGTTTTAAAAATAAATGAAACTAAACTTTTTGATGAAAAAGTAATAGTTTTTGGTAACTTGCCATACAATATATCAACTGAAATTCTGAGCAAATGGATAGTAAATTTAAAAGATAACTTTTGGTTTGAGTGTTTAGTTTTAATGTTTCAAAAAGAGGTTGCTGACAGGATAATTGCCAAAGTTAATACCTCAAATTATGGAAGATTGTCTGTTATTTGTAATTGGAAACTTTATATTAAAAAGATATGTGATATTAAACCTGACGCGTTTTCCCCAAAACCAAAAATAGATAGTTCTTTATTATTTTTATTTCCAAAAGAAAATTTTATTAAAATTAATGATCCAAATAATTTAGAAAAAGTTACAAGAGTTTTTTTTAATCAAAGAAGAAAGATGTTAAAAAAACCTTTTAATCAACTTTTTAATGGAGATCAAAAAGTTTTAGATAACTTAAAGATTAATTTAAATTTGAGACCACAAAACATAAGTTTAGAAACTTATTATAAATTGGCATGTGAATATGAAAAATTAAGAAGTTAGTTTTTCAACATGACTTCTAATATAATCAGGATCATAATCTTTAGATCCATTATTTATCACGGCATCAATTAAATTTGTTATTTTTGAATAACAATCATTTAAATCATTATTTATAACAACATAATCATAATTTATCCAATGTAAGACATCTCTTTCAAATTGTTTCATTCTTTCTTTGGCTATTGATTTGTCATTTGCGTGTCTTTTGGATAATCTTTCAAACAAAACTTCTTTGCTAGGTGGTAGTATAAAAAAAGTAATTAATTTGTAATCTAATTTTTTATTCTTTATTTGATCAGCTCCCTGCCAATCAATATCAAAAAGAACATTTTTGCTTTTGTTTAGTTTATCTATGACTGGTGTTCTTGTTGTGCCATAAAAATTATTAAAAACTTTTGCATATTCAAGAAACTCTTCGTTTTTAATTAATCTTTTAAATTCTAATTCATCTACAAAAAAATAATCTTCATTTTGATTTTCGTTAGTTCTAGGTTGTCTGGTGGTATGTGATATTGAGATTTCAAAATTATTTTTTTCAGATAACTTTTTAACTAGAGTAGTTTTACCTGCCCCCGAAGGAGATGATAATATTATCATTACTCCATCTTTTTCTGATGGCATTAAAGTTTCTAGTTAGCTTTTCCTTCGATAAACTTCACTGCGTCACCTACAGTTAAAATTTTCTCAGCTTCACTGTCTGAAATTTCAGATCCAAATTCTTCCTCAAAGGCCATCACTAGTTCAACAGTATCTAAACTATCAGCACCTAAATCATCTATAAAACTTGACTCTTCAGTAACTTTTGCCTCATCTATACCTAAGTGATCTGCTACGATTTTTTTTACTTTGCTTGAAACGTCATCTGACATATTGATCCTTTTTGTTATAAATTCTTAATAGTTTAAAAAC
>MDSV01166938.1_pt1 | contig 10470 bp, 14 predicted proteins | sample 810851 | NCBI WGS metagenome assembly MDSV01 (sample SAMN05326640, study PRJNA326480) | marine metagenome | isolation source: seawater | place: Atlantic Ocean: North East | collected 2012
ATTTGATATATATATAATCGGTCATTTTATCAATAAATCAGATTTACTATTGAAGATCCCAAATTAATCTCCACATATAACATCATGAATACAGCTGAAAAGTGGCACGGAACAACGATTGTCTTACTAAGAAAAAACGGAGAAACTGTAGTTGCTGGAGACGGGCAAGTTAGTTTGGGTAATACTGTTTTAAAAAGTAAAGCAAAGAAAGTAAGAAAAATTGAAAGTAGAGGAGTGATTGCAGGATTTGCTGGATCAACAGCCGATGCCCTTACGTTATTTGAGAGGCTGGAGGCTAAACTTGAAAAACATGCAGGTAATTTACAAAGAGCTGCAGTAGAATTAGCAAAAGATTGGAGAAGTGATAAGTTTTTAAGAAGATTGGAAGCTTTAATGGCTGTGGCAGATAAAAAACACAGTTTTATAATTTCTGGAACAGGAGATGTTTTAGAACCAGAAGATGGTATAATTGGAATTGGATCAGGTGGAAACTATGCTCTCGCAGCAGCAAAAGTACTAGCTGAAACAGATATGAGTGCTGAAGATATAGCTAGAAAATCTATTAAAGTAGCATCTGACATATGTGTATTTACAAATAACAACGTTACAGTAGAAAAAGTTTAACATGGCGCCAACTAATAAAGTTACAAATTTAAAGGTAGTGAAGAATAAAGATAAAGAAACTTCAAAAGTAAGTGCTTTATCGCCAAGAGAAATTGTCTCCGAATTGGACAGATACGTAATTGGTCAAAAAGATGCAAAAAAAGCTGTAGCTGTTGCATTAAGAAATAGATGGAGAAGACAAGCTTTATCCGATGAGATGAGAGATGAAGTTCTTCCCAAAAATATTTTAATGATAGGTCCCACAGGCGTAGGCAAAACAGAAATATCTAGAAGACTATCTAAGTTGGCAGAGGCTCCATTTATAAAAGTTGAAGCCACAAGATTTACAGAAGTAGGCTACGTAGGAAGAGATGTAGAACAAATCATCAGAGATTTAATTGAAATTGCTATAGCAATGGAAAGAGAAAAGAGAAGAAGAGAAGTCAAAGCTAAAGCAGAGTTGAAAGCTGAGGAAAAAGTGCTTGATGCACTTGTCGGTAATAAAGCTAGTGTTGCAACAAGAGAAAGTTTTAGAAAAAGATTAAGAACTGGAGACTTAGATAACAATGAAATTGAAATAGAAGTTCAAAATACTTCTAATCCCCTTCAAAGTTTCGAAATACCTGGAATGCCTGGTGGAAATGTCGGAATGGTCAATCTAGGCGATATTCTTGGAAAATCCATGGGCGGTAAAAAGGGTAAAAAGAAAAAAATGACCGTTAAAGAATCACACAACATTTTAGTTGCTCAGGAGTCAGACAAAATGATTGAAGAGGATAAAATTATTAAAGAGGCAAAAAAAACCACAGAGGAAAATGGTATAGTTTTTTTAGATGAAATCGATAAAGTTTCTGCGAGAAGTGATAGGGTTGGGGGAGATGTGTCCAGAGAAGGTGTACAAAGAGATCTTTTACCTCTTATAGAGGGTACGACTGTCAGCACTAAGCACGGTCCGATTAAAACTGATCACATCTTATTTATAGCTTCGGGAGCATTTCAATTAGCTAAACCCTCTGATTTATTACCTGAATTACAAGGCAGGCTTCCCATAAGAGTTGAGTTGGATGCTCTTAGAGAAGAAGATTTCAAAAGAATTCTTAAAGAACCCGATAACAGCTTAATTAAACAATATACAGAATTGCTAAAAACTGAAAATGTAAATCTTGAATTTACAGATGATGGAATTGATATGCTTGCTAAAATTTCGGCAGAGGTTAACTCATCTGTTGAGAATATTGGCGCAAGAAGACTCCATACCATAATTGAAAAAGTTTTAGATGAAATAAGTTTCAATGCTACTGACAGAGCTGGGGAAACGATTACTGTAGACCAAAAGTACGTGCAAGAAAATTTAGGAAATTTAGTGAAGGATACTGATTTATCAAAATTTATTTTATAAATTTTTTAACTTAACTATAATTGCTCCACCTCCACCATCTCTCTTCTCGGCATCATTAATTGAAATAATAAATTTATTTAATTCTGAATTTGTTCTTATAAATTCAGGAACAGAATATTTTAATTTACCCAAATCTTTTGATATATATGCATCTGCATCATTAGACGAGTGCATCCCCTTCCCGGTTATTAGCAATAGTTCTTTGAATTTATTTTTAATACAATGTTCTATAATTTCTCGTACTTTTATATTTGCTTCGTCTAAAGTAAAACCGTGTAAATCGAATTTATAACGCTCTTTTCTTTCAATATTATCAGGAATACCTTTCTTATCTTTATCGTAAATATCGGTAGGGTTTTTAACGTATTCTTCCCAGGTTTTTTTATCTTCTAGACTTGTCTCTTTTTTTTTTATCACTTGCTGATAATTTCAGACAAATACCAATTGGGATCTTTTTGCTTTATATTTCTAGTAAATTTCCAGCTATCAGTTACAAACTTTATTTTATCGGGATTACCCTCAATTATTTTATTTTCCTTGTCCTTCTTAACAGAGATAACTTCTGCAACAAATTTAACCGTAGCAAATAAATTATCTCTAATTTTCTCATATTTTTCCAAAGAAGATACTTTTACCCCTATAAAGGTGAATTCAGATTTTATGCCTTCTTTGTTTCTGGATTTAATAGCGTCTGAAAAATTTGAAAACATATTGGATGATAATAAGCTTTTTAATTTTATTAAATCTCCATCAGCAAATGATGTTAATATGCTCTCGTAAGCTATTTCTGCGCCTCTAAGAAAATCTTTTTTATCTTTTCCTTCTAAAATATCTAAATTTTCGTTAACAATTTTTGCTTCATTTTTCGGAATACTAAATTCTTTTTCAGCAAAAGACGGGTATACTTTGGACTCATGACCTGTTTTTCTGCCCAGTATACTTCTCAACCGTAAGATAATGAATCCTGCGATCATACCCAGTAAAATTATGTCTATATATCCAAAACTATTACTCATTATTTGATAATTATACATTAATCATATATTTTTGTATCAGACAAATGAACCCATTTTTTATTATATTTATTGGGATGCCCGCTATAGAAATATTCCTACTTATTAAAGTAGGAGGGCAAATAGGCGCCTTAAACACGGTTGTTCTTATTTTTCTGACCGCAATAATCGGAATTTATTTTGCAAAACAGCAAGGAATTCAAACATTGAGGTCAGGTATGATGAATATGTATCGTAATAAATTTCCAATTAATGAAATGATATCTGGAGCATCAATTGCGGTAGCTGCATTATTATTAATTTTACCTGGTTTTTTTACAGATACTATCGGTTTTTTATTATTAATTCCTTTTACAAGAAAAATCTTATTAAAACTTACTTTGAAAAATGAGCATAAAACAAAAGGAGAAGATCAGAATAAAACTATTGACGGTGAGATAGTAGATCAAAAAAAAGATGAGCTATAAAATAATTGGAAAATATATAAAAGACTTAGACTTTAATATTCCTAATCCAAAGACTTTTTTTCTTCTTGCAAAAGACATAACAAATTACAAAATAAATGTTGATATAAAAAGTACACAAGTGAAACAAAACATAATTGAAGTTTTAACTAGCTTAAACCTTTCGTCTGATAGAAGTGATTTTGAAAAAATTGAAACGAAAATTATTTTTTCAGCAATTGTGGAATTAAACAATGATAAATTAGCAAAAGGAGAAATAGAAAAAATTATTTTGATTGATGTTCCAACTGAAATTTACCCAGAATTAAGAGGGATATTTGTTTTTTTATTTGAAAATTCAGGTTTTAAAGATGTAAAAATTAGCAAAAAGGTTGATTTTGAAAAATTATACCAAACAAGAAAAGTTCAGTAGAAATTTTTTTTTAAATCAGTCTTCAAAAATTCTTTATGTTTTTTTATTTCTGACTCTGAAATTTTTATAATCATTTTACTATAATCTTGGGACTTATTGATACTTTGTTCAGATACATTATTCGAAAGATTAAACTTAGGCTCTTTTGCATCTAATAAATTTATATAAACTTCTCTTAATAATTCACAATCTAATAATGCGTTATGTTTAGTCCTACGAGATAAATCTATATTAAACCTTTTACATAGTGCATCTAAAGAATTTGAGGTTCCTGGAAATCTATTTCTTGCGACATCCAATGAGTCTATTACAGAATTTTTATTAATTTTTTCTTTTTTTAATGCGTCTAATTCTCCGTCTAAGAATCCTAAATCAAAAGGCGCATTGTGAATTATGATTTTTTTATCTTTAATAAAGTTCAAAAATTCATCTGCTATCTGATCAAAAGTTTCTTTATCTTTAAGATACTCACCAGAAAAACCGTGCACTTTAAAGGCTTCTTCTGGCATGCTTCTTTTAGGGTTTACTACTTTGTGAAAAATTTTTCCTGTAGCAATTAAATCTTTAGTTTCAATACAAGCAATTTCAACAATTTTATGACCTTCTTTAAAAGATAAACCAGTTGTTTCAGTGTCAAGAAAAACTTCATACATAATTTTTAATTATAGAGTATAAATTTTTTTTTAATATATTTAAATTTTTTTCATTAACAACTATATGATCACAGAAATTAGTTTTTTTCTTATCTACCATTTGCTTATTATTGAGCATAGTAAACAAACTTTCGTTCCCTTGCTTCATCTTAAATCTCTTAAGTCTTGTTTTTTTATTAGCTTTGATAAAAATTATTACATTAAAATATTTCATTAATTTGCTCTCGATCAAAAGAGGTATCTCATAAAAAAGAAGTTTTTTATTTTTGTTTCTAAAAGTAAATGCTTTCATTCTTTTTCTTACCAAAGGATGAATTAACCTCTCTAGTTTTTTAATGTTTTCTTTTTTTGCTAGGATTTTTTTTTTAAGAGATTTTTTTAACTGGTTATTATTAATTATTTTAAAATTTTTACTTATTAAGGATCTAAATTGAGGGTCTTTATATATCTCTTTAACTTCTTTATCAGCACTAAAAAGTGGGCCACGTTTATAAGATAGAATTTTACTAGCAGTTGATTTTCCTGATGCTAGAGATCCTGTTATGCCTATTTTTATCATTATAGTTTTGATTTTAATAATTCTACTAATTGATCATCAATTTCTGGATTAATTTTATTCCATAGATAAAAGGACTTTTGACCCTGATAAATAAACATATCCAGACCATTAAATACTCTTCTTCCTTCTTCTCTCAAATATTTGAAAGTCTTTGTCTCCAAAGGATTGTAGATTGTATCAATATAAATAAGTTCATTTTTAGTATTGGTAAAATTGAAATTAAAATCCTCACCATTTTTGAGCCCTAAACTTGTTGCATTAATAATTATATCAAAATTCTTAATTTCAGTTTCAAGATCTAACCACGAAATTATATTTAAAAAGTTAAACTTTTTTTTTAAGAAGATACATTTTTCATTAGTTCTATTTGCAATAAAAATATTTTTAATACCCGATTTTTTAATTGATAAAATTACTGAAGGCGAAACACCGCCGGCACCAATAACTAATGCATTTTTATTGGAACTGTTCTCAATTTCTTTAAGGTAAGCAGCTTGTAATCCATACACATCAGTGTTTTCTCCAACCACAGTTTCATTATTTTCTAAAAGGACTGTATTTACCGATCCGGTTAGTTCTGCATCATTAACTACTTTATCAATATAATTTATAATTTTCTGTTTAAAGGGCAGCGTAACGTTAAAACCAGAATAGTTATTATTTTTAATCTTTTTAATTATTTCTGGCAACTCATTATCTACGACCTCTATAATTTCATAATCAGCATCAATATTATATTTCTTAAACCAATATTTATGTAATACTGATGATAAAGAATGTTCAATAGGATTACCAATTATTCCAAATTTTTTTTTCATTTTTTTAATTGTTTAATATAATTAATGATTTCCTTGATAGGTAGACCCATAATTGAGTCTTTATCGCCCTTTATATATTCGAATAATTGTAATCCATCAGCCTCTATTTGATAAACTCCATAGGCGAGTAAGGTTTTTGTGTCTATTTTATTTAAATATAATGATAGTTCATCATCACTTAGATTCTTCATTTTAAGCTCAGAAGAGTCCGTATGGTTCCATATCATTGCCCCGTTTTTTGATATACATACTGAGCTAATCAAATAATGTTTAGAGTTATTAAGTTTTTTTAAAATATTAAATGCTTCTTCTCGAGAACTTGGTTTATTAATTATATTTTTGTTAAGAGAAATAACACTATCAGCACCTAAAACGTAACGGTCTGGATTTTTATTACTTACTTTAATGGATTTTATTTCAGCAAGATTTTTCGATATAGAAAGTGGATCAGCCCCTTCACCTAATAATGAATCTTTTATTTCGTCTTCATCAACATTAGAAACTATGACTTCATTTTCAATATTATGTTTGTCTAAGATTTCTTTTCTCACTCCACTTTTGGAAGCTAATATTATTTTCATTTGTTTTTTTTAATCTCAATAATTTTTAGTATGGAGGCAGCAGTTTCTTCTACAGATCTTCTTGTAACATCGATGATTGGCCAATTATTTTTTTTAAATAAATTTTTTGAATCTTCTACTTCTTTTTTAATAGAGTTCAGATCAGTATATTCTTTAAGATTTTGATCTTTCATGATAGCTACTCTGTTGCGTCTTATATCTGATAATCTTTCTGGATCAGCTATTAATCCTATTATGCAAGATGTTTTATTTGTTTTTAAATCCTTTGGTATCTTTTGATCTAAGACTAACGGTATATTAACTGTTTTATAACCTCTATTAGCTAAATAAATAGAAGTAGGAGTTTTACTAGTTCTGCTTACTCCCAATAAAACAACATCTGCATCATTTATATCGTCCACTTTTTTCCCATCGTCGTGTGTCATTGTAAATTGAATAGCTTCTATTCTTTTATAATAATCTTCGTCTAAAACATGTTGAGCACTTGGTTTATGAATGGCTTTTTGATTAAGAAGTTTTGAAAAGCTAAGAATTAAATTTCCAAGCACACCAAAACACGGCACTGAATTTTTCTCGCTTTGGCTAGCTAGATATTTGGCTAGTTTTGTCTCTACAATTGTATAAAGTATAATTGAATTATCAATATAGCTACATTCCTTAATGATTCTATCGATCTGTTGTTCTGTTCTAATAAAAGCAAATTCTTTTTTTTCGTATTCAAAATTAGCAAACTGTGATTTTAATGATAAAAATATTCTATCAAGGGTTTCACCCGTTGAGTCAGACACAAGATATACATTGTATTTTTCGTTCATATCTTTGTTAATAAATTTATAACAAACTAATCTTGTACATATTTCTTAGTATTAAAGAAAAATAATCAACATTAATTAACATTATTTAAACAAGTTAATTATTGTTAATAATAATGTTTTTTTAATGTTTATAAAATGAATAAAATCTAAAAATAAAGCAAAATTAATTAAACTTATTCGATTGACCATGTATAAAAGTTGTAAAAATCGTTATATAACTAATTAACAGAGCCAATAACAATAACTACACTTATAAACTTAAATTATTTAATGAGTAATCTTAAAGAAATATTAAAAAATAAGAAAATTTGCAAATCAGTTTGGTTTATGAGACAAGCAGGTAGGTATTTACCTGAATTTAGAGAAATTAGATATCACAATCAAAATTTTATCAATCTTTGTTTAAATAGTGAATTAAGTTCTGAGATAACTTTACAACCAATAAAAAGATTCAATTTAGATTCAGCTATTATTTTTTCTGATATATTAATGGTTCCTTATGCATTAAATCAAAAAGTAGAATTTGTAAAAAATCAAGGACCATTACTAGAAGAATTTAATTTTAAAAAATTCATTAATAACGATAAAATTTCTTTTACTCAAAAATTACTCCCAGTTTATAAAGCAATAGAAAAAACAAGAGAGACATTAGATAAAAAAAAAACTTTAATAGGATTTATAGGAGCGCCATGGACTCTTTTAATTTATATGTTAGGAGTAAAGGTAAGTAAAAAAGAGGTCGATTATAAAAAAATTAAAAAAAAAGAATTCGAAGTAAATCTAATTCTTGATAAACTACATGATTATCTTTGCACTCATATAGAAAACCAAGTAAATGCTGGAGCCGATGTAATACAGATTTTTGACTCTTGGGCAGGCTTAATATTACCAGATGATCTACCAAATTATTGTTATATTCCAAATTTAAAAATTGTGGATTTCTGTAAAGAAAAGAAAATTCCTGTCATATGCTTTCCACGAGGCATTAACAAAAATTACAAAGAATTTAACAATATAGTAAAACCAAACGGAATCAGCTTAGATTATGATATCGATCCTTATTGGGCTAAACAAAATTTATCTAATGTAGTTTTGCAAGGAGGTTTAGACCCAAAGATATTATTATCTAATGAAAAGGAAATTTTAAATTCTGCAAAAAAATATTTGGACACATTTAAAGACTTGCCTTATATCTTTAATTTAGGTCATGGTTTGCTTCCTGAAACAGACCCAGATAAGGTAAGTAAATTAGTGAACTTCTATAGAGAGTATTAAATGAAAGACGATCACCCAAATATAAATTTTGGCAAAACTGGTATTTTGTTAATTAATTTAGGTACACCAGACTCTACAAGTTGGTGGGATATTAGAAAATATTTGAAAGAATTTTTATCTGATAAACGAGTTATTGAGGTTAACCCAATAATTTGGCAAATAATTTTAAATTTATTTATACTTACTTTTAGACCTTCCAAAACAGCTCATGCTTACAAAAAAATTTGGAGAAAAGACAAAAACGAGTCTCCGCTTTTATATTTCACAAGAAATCAAGCCGAAAAGCTCAATAATAGAATTGGAGGGACAAACATAATTGTTGATTTTGCAATGAGATATGGAAATCCAAGCATTAAATTAAAATTAGATAGTCTCAAAAATCTAGGTTGTGAAAAAATCATTATTTTACCTTTATACCCACAATATGCAGCCGCTACTACTGCAACAGTGTGTGATGAAGTTTATAGATCTCTAATGAAAATGAGGTGGCAACCTAGTTTACAAATCATACCACACTATGAAAGTGAAACAATATACATTGAAGCATTAACAAAGAGTATTAAAAGTAAGTTGCTTGATATTGACTGGAAGCCCGATTTAATAATTTCTTCATATCATGGTATACCGAAAAAATATTTTGATAAGGGTGACCCATATCATTGCTATTGTCATAAAACCACAAGATTAATGAAAGAAAATTTTAATCAGATAGACATACAAACAACTTTTCAATCTAGGTTTGGACCTCAAGAATGGCTAACACCTTACACCGATAAAACTCTGGAGGATCTACCAAAAAAAGGTATAAAAAATTTATTAATTATTTGTCCGGGATTTGCTTCAGATTGTGTAGAGACTTTGGAAGAAATAGATATTCAAGGTAGAGAAATTTTCATGAAAAATGGAGGAGAGAATTTTGCCTTAGTGCCATGTCTTAATGATAATCCAGATCATATTGATTTGTTCGAAACTTTAGTCAAGAAGTATATTCAAAAATGAATTTATATCTTTTATTTAAAGCATTGCATCTAATAGCAGTAATATCTTGGATGGCTGGATTATTATACCTACCACGTATATTCGTTTATCACACCGAAGCAACCCATGACTCTCAAAAAAGTATTTTCAAAATTATGGAAAGAAAACTTTATAATTATATTATGATGCCTGCTATGTTGCTTTCTTGGTTGCTTGGTTTATTGCTAATACATAGTCTTGGGTTTAATGTTTTCTTAGAAGTGTGGATGCAAATTAAAATTGTATCTGTTATAATTTTAACCTATTACCATTTCCTGCTTGGAAAATATCTTAATGAACTTTCGATAGGCATTAGCACTAAAACTTCGAAATTTTTTAGAATAATAAATGAAATTCCTACAATTATACTAATTGTTGTTGTATTTGTTGTGGTTTTTAAGCCTTTATAATAAGTCTTGAATTTTTTCAAAAAAGTCATATATTTTTAATACTTTCCTATTAATCTATACAATTTCATGAATTTACAAGAATTAAAGCAGAAGAACCCAGCAGAGCTTATCAATGAAGCAGAAAAGCTTGGTATTGAAAATCCAAGCACTTTAAGAAAGCAGGAAATACTTTTCGCAATATTAAAAAAATTAGCTGAGAAAAATGAACAAATTACAGCTACAGGCGTGTTAGAAGTTTTACAAGATGGTTTTGGTTTCCTACGGGCTATTGAGTCTAATTATTTACCGGGCCCAGATGACATTTATGTAAGTCCAAGTCAGATTAGAAGGTTTGGTTTAAGAACGGGTGACTCTGTTGAGGGAGAGATTAGGGGTCCTAAAGATGCAGAAAGATATTTTGCACTATTAAAAGTAAATAAAATAAATTTTGATGAACCCGAGAAAGGTAAAA
>MDSV01246957.1_pt1 | contig 10470 bp, 10 predicted proteins | sample 810851 | NCBI WGS metagenome assembly MDSV01 (sample SAMN05326640, study PRJNA326480) | marine metagenome | isolation source: seawater | place: Atlantic Ocean: North East | collected 2012
CCTTGATAGTATTGTACATCTGTTTTTTGAATCTCTCCAATGGCACCTGAGGCTATCATATGTTTCATGTGCCGAACCATAGGATAACCTGTGTAGGTATAAGTAACAGCAAATATAGCCTGATGCTTCTTTTGGAGTGTTTCTAATTGAATTGATTCTTTGTATGATGTAGTTAATGGTTTTTCGCAAATGACGTGAAAACCGTTCTCCAAAAGTTTTTTTGCCATTGGGAAATGTAAAAAATTTGGTGTAAGAATAGAAACTACCTCAATACGCTCCTCCTTAGGTTTTTTTATTTCTTCCTCTATAAAAGTGTCAAAGTCAATGTAGACTCTATCTGTATGGACCCCAATCTTATCAGCAAATTTCAAATTTTCTTCATAATCAGGATTAAAAACACCTCCAACTATTTGATAGCGATCATACATATTTGAGGCAACACGATGAAGTATCCCTATTAAAGAGTCACCACCACCTCCTAATATTCCAAGTTTAATTTTTTTCATACTGTTTTGATTTTAATAGTTTCATTCTTAAAGAAGATTAAAAATAAAGTTAAAACAACAAAAGAAAAAATAGCGGGTTGAACCCATATATTCTTCCATAAGTGGCCCGAATCAGTAACGTATTGGTCGGTTAACCATCCTGCAAATCGGAATCCAATGAGCATTCCAACACCATAAGTCGCCAAAGTTATTAACCCTTGGGCAGTACTTTTAAATTTTTCACCAGCTTTAAAGTCAGTGTATATTTGGCCTGAAACAAAAAAGAAATCATAGCAGACACCATGAAGAATGATTCCAAAAATCAACATCCATACTTGACTTCCCACATTTCCATATGCAAATAAAATATAGCGTATTCCCCAAGCCAAAATCCCAACAATAAGGGCATTTTTAATTCCATATCTTTTAATAAAAATGGGGAGTAAAAGTAAAAATAATACTTCTGATATTTGGCCTAAAATCATTTTTGAAGCAGCCGCTTTCATTCCTAGCTCATTTAAAAATTGATTAGCATGTTGATAATAAAATGCTAATGGGACACAAATTAGAATTGATGCGATAAAGAAAAATAAAAAACCTCGGTCTTTTAACATAGACAATGCGTCAACACCGATTATTTCTCGGAAAGATAACTTTTTATTGGAAGCTAATTTTGGAGGAGTATTAGGAAGCATGAAACAGTAAATCCCAAGTATTGCAGAAGCACCAGAGGACATGTAAAAAGAATATTTTAATGTCTGCATTCCTTCCCATGCAAAAAAACCGATTACTAATCCTGCAACTATCCAACCTACACTTCCCAACACTCTTATTGACGCAAATTGTTTAGAGGGGTCTTCCATTTGGTGAAATGCTACAGAATTTGACAAAGCTAGTGTAGGCATATATAAAAGCATATAAATAAAAATATATGGATAAAAATTTGAAAAATTAGCTGAGTTACCTGCCATATACAATAATGATGCACCTATAATGTGAAGAACACCTAAGATTTTTTGGGCTTCAAAATAACGATCAGCAATTAATCCTACTACAAAAGGAGCAATTATAGCACCTATAGACTGCGTCTCATAGGCTAGTGCAAGTTGTCCTCCAGAGGCATTAAATTCTTGAGAAAGAAATGTTCCCATAGTAACAAACCATCCTCCCCAAATAAAAAACTCAAGGAAAAAAAGGAATGAAAGTTGGAAACGTCTAAAAGGGGTCATCTTTAAATTTTAGAAGCTACTTTTTCTATTAATTTTTTCGTTGCAATTATACCGTCTATTTCAGAAAGTTTTTCACCTTCATATTCTACTCCAATATATCCAGTATATCCAGCATCTTTTGCAATGGATAATAATTTATGGTAGTTCAAGGTGGTCTCATCTCCATTAGAATCAAACTCATATGATTTTGCACTCAGACCAAATGCTCTGGGCAGTAGCTCAGAGACTCCTAAATATGGATCATAAGGGTCTTCACAATTATCGTCCTTAAGTGATCCATACTCCCCACTCATACAAAAGTTACCAAAGTCTGGTAAAGTGCCGCAATTTTCCAAGTTTACTTGGTTTATAACTTTCATGAGAAGACTTGCATTTGACGATAATCCCCCGTGATTTTCTACAATTACATTTATATTCAGAGGCTTAGCATATTTTCCTAAGGCATTAAGACTTTCTATCGAATATTTTATCCAACTTTCTATTTCTTTTTCTCCTTTTAAGTTTATTCTAATTGCTGAACAATTCATTTTACTAGCAGCATCTATCCATAATTTATGATTTTCAACAGCTTGCATTCTTTCTTCAGAATTTGAGCTTGCTAAATCTCCTTCACCGTCAATCATAATAAGGACGTTTTTCAAATTGTACTTAGCAGCTAGATCATTATTCTTTGACACAAATTCTTTTATTGCAGAAGATTTATTTTCACTTTCTGTAACATCTGAATAAAGGTCATTTACATATTCTAGTCCTTCAAAACCTAAATCATGTGCGATTTTTGCAAACTCATATGGAGACACTCCATCTTCGCGAATAGAATTGTGTATTGACCACTGCGCTAATGAAATCTTAAAAAAAGTTTTCTGATTTGAGGTACTAGTTTTATTTTCATTTTTACATGACAAAAAATTGAAAATCAAAAGAATCAATAAGGTGGCTTTGGTAAAAATATTTGGTTTCATATACTTTGTTTGTTTTATTCATTATCGTAATAGGTTTCTAAATTTATGTAATTTATGATGATCAATAAAGAAAATATATATATTTGAATAACTAGACAGTTGAGAGAATTGATTTTTTATGGAAACCGAATTTGATGCCATTGTTATAGGAACCGGCATAAGTGGTGGTTGGGCAGCCAAAGAACTTTGTGAAAAAGGATTGAAAACCTTAGTATTGGAGCGTGGAAGGATGATAAAACACATCGAAGATTACACTACAATGAATGATGATCCTTGGGATTACAAAAATGGAGATGTCATCACCCAAGAAATAAAAAGGGTACAACCAAAACAAAGTAGAACAGATTATGTAAACAGTGAATCTACTAAACATTTTTTTGTAAACGATCTAGAACATCCATATAAGGAAGAAAAACCGTTTAATTGGATAAGAGGGTATCACGTCGGTGGTAGGTCTCTTTTATGGGCTAGGCATACTTATCGATTAACAGATTTTGATTTTAATGCCAATTTAAAAGAAGGTATAGCAATTGATTGGCCAATTAGATATAAAGATATTGCACCATGGTATGATTATGTTGAGCAATATATCGGTGTTAGTGGGAAAAATGAAAATCTCCCTCATTTTCCAAATGGGATATATTTAAAGCCTATGGAACTTAATTGTGCAGAAGAAATTCTCCAAAAAAAAGTGAATAATTCATTTGATGACAGAATAGTCTCTAATGCAAGGATTGCTCACATTACCCAAGGTACAAAACCTGGTTTGGGAAGAGTTAGCTGCCAGTATAGAAATAGATGCAGAAGGGGTTGTCCATATGGAGCCTATTTTAGCAGTAACTCATCAACCCTTCCAGCAGCAGAGCTTACTGGTAATATGACACTTAAGCCTAACTCACTAGTTCATGAAATTATCTATGATAAAAATCTTAGAAAAGCAACCGGGGTCCGTGTAATTGATTCTAATACAAAAGAAGTTTTCGATTACAAAGCAAAAGTAATTTTTCTTTGTGCATCTACAGTTGGTTCGACATCAATATTAATGCAGTCAATATCTGAACGCTTTCCAAATGGGATGGGAAATGATTCCGGTGAATTAGGACATAATCTTATGGATCACCATTTTCAAGTAGGGGCAGATGCAATTATAGAGGGGATTGAAGAAAAATATTACATAGGAAGAAAGCCAGCTGGATTTTATATACCACGATTTAGAAATCTAGGTGGAAATACAAATAAAAAAAACTATACTCGGGGATACGGTTATCAGGGTGATGCAAGCAGAGGAGGAGTATCTAAGAATGCTTTGGAACTTGGATATGGGTCAGACTTTAAAAGATCAATCACAAAACCTGGTGATTGGAGCATTGGAATGCAAGCATTTGGTGAAATTCTACCATATCACGAAAATAAAATGTATTTGGATCAAGATGACAAAGACAGTTGGGGCTTACCGAAGGTAGTTTTTGATGCAGAGATAAAAGAAAATGAACTCAATATGCGAAAAGACATGATGCAACAAGCTATTGAAATGTTTGAAGCAGCTGGAGCAAAAGAAATAGTACCCTACGATAAAAAATATATTTTTGGTAATGGTATTCATGAAATGGGAACAGCTAGGATGGGGAATGATCCCAAAAATTCTGTCCTAAATAAAAATAATCAAATTCATGCAGTAAAAAACGTTTATGTGACAGATGGATCATGCATGACCTCTTCTGGAAATGCAAATCCTTCATTAACGTATATGGCCCTTACTGCAAGAGCTGTAAAACACGCAGTTCAAGAGTTAAACATGAAAAATATATAAATTTATTAAAAATGAATAGGAGAAAAGCTTTAGGAAACATTAGTAAAGGAATTGGAACTGTAATAGTAACTCCTACAATAGTCAGTATATTCCAAAGATGTCAATCATCTAAAACTTTCAACCCAACTTTTTTTAAAGCAGAAGATTTTAATTTGATTTCACGCCTTATGGAAATTATAATTCCAAAAACAGATATTCCTGGCGCGATGGAACTTAAACTCCCGGAATTTGTAGATAGTTATATTGATGCAGTATGGGACAAAAAATCAAAAGAAAATATAAATAAGAGTCTTCAGTTTTTTAAAGATGAGGCTAAAATTAAATTTGGGCAAAAACCAATACGGGATTTAACAAATGATGATTTAGATCAATTATTAAGTAAATTTTTAAAAAGTAAAGATGTTAATAGTGATAAAGAAAAAATTGCAGCTAGTTTTACCATTGAGTTAAGAAACCTAACTATTGATGCGTTCCGTACCAATGAATATATCGGTGAAAATGTTCTTGCTTATCTACCAGTTCCAGGGAAAAATGTGGGCTGCGTTGACCTTGATGAAGCAACTGGAGGAAAAGCTTGGTCACTTCAATAACTTTTTATTTTACTATTAACTTGCCTTTCATTAACTGCCAATGACCAGGGAATGTACATAAAAAAGTATAGTATCCTTTTTTTGGCGCATCAAAGGTTATTGTGTCACTTTCTCCTCCTCCTAAAAGCTTTGTATAAGCAATTGTTTGGTCTCCTTCAGGAATATAATCTGTTTTTCTAGCCATAGCGGCTTTTTCAGCAAATTCACTCACGTTGGTGTCAGCTTTTAAAAGCACAAAATTGTGACCCATACCAACTTTTGGAAATTTACCATTATGGTTGAGTGTTAAAGTAATTTTTTTACCTGCTGGTATTAATAAAATATTTTTATCAAACTTCATTGTGTCATCAGAGTTAATGACAATGTTTGTATTTAGTTCTTCTGCTGAGTTTTGTTCGGTTTTATTAGTTTTTTGTTTTTGTGAGGGTTTTGAATCACCGCACGCATTTATTATTAAACCCAGTAATAAAAAGTAAATAATCTTTTCCATTTTTTTTTTTTTTCAAAAATAGAAAAAGAATAGATTTATAAAAAGATTTTATGTTTTTAAATGAATTTGAAATTAGGTGGAATGATCTTGACGCAAATAGGCATCTTGCAAATATTTCATTTTTAAGTTTTGCAAGTGACACGCGTATGAAATTTTTAAAAAAAATAGGTTTATCACATTCAAACTTAATGAGATTATCTATTGGACCTGTCGTATTCAATGAACATCTCTTCTATTTTAAAGAAATTCTCCCAGATGAGAAAATTAGAGTTTCATTTGAATTGGCGGCTTTAAGTAAAGATGGTACTTTTTTTGAATTTGAGCATAATTATTATAATGACAAGGGTGAAAATTTAGCACGATGTGAAATGTCGGGGGGGTGGATAAATCTTAAATCAAGAAAACTTACTTCTTTACCAGATGATATTTTGAAAAAATTTCAAACAAGTAATAAGGCAAGTTCATTTAAAGAAATTTCATCCAAGGATACAAGAAGATGGAATAGACAACCTAAAAATTTGAATAAATAAATTTTAAAAGATTTTTATTCTTCAAGTCCAACTTTTGAATTTTTTTTTGAAACCAGATAAACTCCAATAAAAACCAGAATACAAGCAAAAAACTTAACACTATCCAAAATATCATTTCCAGTAATTACTGCATAAATTATAGTTATTAGTGGCTGTAAGTAAGTTAAGCTACCAATTACGGTTGGGGGTAATTTTTTTAAAGCATAAACATTAAGCATGTAAGTTAAAAAAGTGGTTCCAATTACTACAAAACTCATTCGCCAAACTGCCTCAAATGGTAATGTACTCCAAGACACCTGACTAAATTCACTGTATGTAAATGGGAAGGTGTAGATCATTCCAAGCAGAAACATCCATTTCATTAGTGTAATTGTGTGGTATTTTTTTGTGATTGGTTTGACTATGACGAGGTATGCTCCAAAACTAATTGCATTAATTAAAAGAAGTGTATTACCGAACGAAATATTTGGCGCATTTATAACCTTCGAATTGCTCCCATAAACAATGAGCATTATAGCACCTACAAAACCCAAAAAAATACCTATGACCTTTTGTGTGGTCAGTTTTTCTTTCAAAAAAAATGCTGAAAGAACCAAAATAATAATTGGTGTTAAAGTTACAATTACACCACTATTAATAGGTGTAGATAACTGAAGTCCTTTAAAAAACATTAACATATTAATGCACATTCCCAATAGTGCAGCTGAGGCTATTCTAAAATAATCTTCACGATGAATTTTTTCATTTTTTATGAATAAACTTAAAAGCCAAAACAGAAATCCAGCACCAAAAACCCTTAACATTATAAATCCAAAGGGGCCAATATAATGTGGCATAACTACTTTTGCTATAGTATGATTCAAACCATAAATGGTTGTGGCACCAAAAGCAGCGAAAAAACCTAATATTCTACTGTTCACTTAAAAACTTTTTCATCTCAATAGTCACTTTAGAAGAATTTCCGATAAAAAGATAATCATCATAAGCAAGCACAGGTCTTTTAAGAAAAGTGTAATGTTTTAAAAGTAACTTCTTAAAATCATTTTCTCCTAAGACTTTGTTGCTTAAACCGAGAGTCTTAAAAAGCTGCGCTCTTTTATTGATTAAGTTTTCATAACACCCTTCAATTTTGTATAGATAATTTAATTGATCCTTATTTATAGGATTTTTTTTGATGTCTATTTTTTTAATTGAATCATCTAAATCAAGATCCTTGATTATGCGTTTACATGTCTGACATGTGCTTAAATAATAAAATAATCTCATATAAAAATTTTCTTTGCAAAGAAAAATCATTTTACTCTAAACATTATAGTTTTTATAAAATCAAATAACTTTACCTCATATTAAATAATACAATGAAAGAAGAACTTCATTTTAATACAGCTACTATTCATGGAGGTCAATCTCCAGATAAAGCCTATGGAGCAGTAATGCCACCAATTTACCAAACCTCAACCTACGCTCAAAAAAGTCCAGGAAAGCACAAAGGATTTGAATATAGTCGAACTCATAACCCAACTAGAGAAGCATTAGAAAAATCTCTAGCTAGTATTGAATCTGGTAATTTTGCTTTTGCTTTTGGATCAGGGCTTGCGGCTATGGATGCAGTTTTGAAAACTCTCAAACCTGGTGATGAAATTATTTCAACTGATGATCTTTATGGAGGATCCTATCGATTATTTACCAAAATATTTAAGGATTTTGGATTAAAGTTTCACTTCGTATCAATGTATGATACTAAAAATATTTCTAATGTTTTAAATCATAAAACTAGGTTAATTTGGATTGAAACCCCAACCAACCCAATGATGAATATAATCGATATTAAATCTGTTGTTGATTTAGTTAAAGGCAAAGATATTTTAGTAGCAGTTGATAATACTTTTGCTTCTTCTTACATTCAACAACCACTAAAAATGGGAGCAGATATTGTAATGCATTCTGCGACAAAATATCTTGCTGGACATTCAGATGTTATCTTGGGTGCTTTAATAGTAAATGATAAGAACTTGGCAGAACGTCTTAAATTCATCCAAAATGCAAGTGGTGCTGTTTGTGGACCAATGGACAGTTTTTTAACACTTAGGGGAATAAAAACTTTACATGTTCGGATGCAACGACACTGTGAAAATACTGCACAAATTGCAAATTTCCTGAAAGAAAATACGAAAATTGAAAAGGTATATTGGCCTGGATTTAAATTTCATCCTAACCATAATATAGCAAGAAGTCAAATGAAAGATTTTGGTGGGATGCTCTCTTTTGTTACCAAAGGAGCAGATTATAAATCAGCAATAAAGATTGTTGAGAAATTGAAAATATTTACTCTTGCTGAATCCTTAGGGGGTGTTGAAAGTTTGGCTGGTCATCCTGCAAGCATGACACATGCTTCGATACCAAAACAAATAAGAGAAAAGATTGGTGTTGTTGATGCTTTGATTCGATTGAGTGTTGGAATAGAACATGTTGATGATCTAATCGCTGATTTAAAGCAAGCAATTGGTTAGTTTCAATAAATGAAAGCAACTAAAATCAAAAAAATTTTTTTTACTTCAGACCAGCATTTTGGAGCCCCAAATAAAAATCTTAGTATAGAGAGAGAAAGACATTTTATCAATTGGCTTCAGATGGTAGAAAAAGAAGGTTCAGAACTTTTTTTATTAGGAGACCTATTTGACTTTTGGTTTGAATATAGCAAAGTAGTTCCTAAAGGTTTTATTAGGGTCTTAGGGAAATTGGCAGCGATAACAGATTCAGGTATTCCAATTCATTATTTTGTTGGAAACCATGACCTTTGGATAAAAGATTATTTTGAAAAAGAATTAAACATCAAAATGTATTACGGGCCAAAAGATTTTATATTTAACAACGTTTCTTTTTTTATTGGTCATGGTGACGGTCTTGGCCCAAGAGATATTTCTTACAAACTGATAAAGAAAGTTTTTAAAAATCCCATAGCACAAAAACTTTTTCAAATATTACATCCTGACTTAGGAATCAGATTAGGTAAATTTATATCTCTTAAAAATAAATGGATATCAGGGGGTAATGAAATGAAATATTTAGGGGATGATAACGAATTATTAATCCAATATTCCAAGCGTAAGTTAAAACAAAAGCATCGAGATTATTTTGTTTTTGGTCACCGTCATCTTCCCTTGAATGTTAGTTTAAATAAAAATTCAACTTATATTAACTTAGGAGATTGGATTACGCATTTTACTTACGGTGTTTTTGACGGGAAAAAATTAGAACTTAAAAAATGGGAATAGATGTAAATGATTGAAGGCAGACAAATTGAACTTGAAAAAACTGTTTTGGTTGGAATCATTAATTCTAACCAAAATGAAGAAAAGTCAAAAGAATATTTGGCAGAGTTGAAATTTTTGACATTTACCGCTGGAGGGGAGGTAATTAAATCTTTTTCACAAAAATTAGATTTTCCTAATCCAAAAACCTTTATAGGTTCAGGGAAAATGATCGAATTATTAAAATTTGTTAAGGAAAAAAAAATCTCTTCAGTAATTTTTGATGACGAATTAACTCCAACTCAGCAAGGCAATATTGAAAAACTATTAAAAGTAAAAATTCTTGATCGCACAGGGCTAATCCTTGATATTTTTGCTCAAAGGGCCCGAACCAGCTATGCGAGAACCCAAGTTGAACTCGCACAATATCAATATCTGCTTCCTCGCCTGAAGGGACTTTGGACACACTTAGAACGTCAAAGAGGTGGAATAGGTATGCGTGGACCCGGTGAAACTGAGATTGAAACTGATCGAAGGATTGTAAGAAATAAAATTTCACTGCTTAAAAACAAGTTGGAAACCATTGATAAACAAATGGCAACACAGCGCGGGAATAGAGGGTCATTAGTAAGGGTTTCTTTGGTCGGTTATACAAATGTTGGGAAATCTACTTTGATGAATATTATTTCTAAAAGTAAAGTTTTTTCAGAAGATAAACTTTTTGCCACATTAGATACAACTGTCAGAAAAGTTGTGGTAGAAAATCTTCCCTTTTTACTTAGTGATACAGTTGGATTTATTCGGAAATTACCCACACAGCTGATAGAGTCATTTAAAAGTACTTTAGATGAGGTGAAGGAGTCTGACATTTTACTTCATGTAGTCGATATATCGCATCCAAATTTTGAGGAGCATATTGATTCTGTCAATCAAACTCTTAAAGAAATCAATTGTATTGAAAAGCCAACAATAATGGTTTTTAATAAAATAGATGCCTATAGTGCATTACCATGGGATGAAAATGAATTAATTCAAAAGCGGGACAAAAGAAATTATACGATAGCGGAATGGGAGAAATCTTGGATAAGTAAAAAAAACGAGCAATCAATATTTGTTTCAGCAC
>MDSV01077319.1_pt1 | contig 10469 bp, 8 predicted proteins | sample 810851 | NCBI WGS metagenome assembly MDSV01 (sample SAMN05326640, study PRJNA326480) | marine metagenome | isolation source: seawater | place: Atlantic Ocean: North East | collected 2012
ATCTTGTCTTGGTTGAAATCTTCCTGGAGATATTTCTGTGATTTGTATTTCTTTTACAGCTCGCTGAGGGGTTCCTTGAGTTGATCCAAGCAGAGCATCCAGTCCTCTGTTTAAAGCTTTTTTATCAGCCATTTTCTACCCTTCTAATTAACTCGCCAGCAAGCGCTAGGTAAGATTTTGCTCCATATGAATTAGGCATGTATTGAAGAGCTGCAACTCCGTGGCTTGGTGCTTCTGCGAGTTTAATGTTTCTTGGGATTATTGTGTTAAACAGTACGCTGGGAAAATGAGTTTCTAGTTCCTCAGACACTTCTTTTGCTAAATTATTTCGCATATCAACCATAGTTCTAATAATACCTAAAACTCTGTTTGATGAAAGGTTTTTGTTTGAAAGTGATTGGATGGTGTCTATAAGGCCAGAAACTCCTTCAAGTGAATAATATTCGCACTGTAATGGTATCAGGGTGCCTGATGCCGCAAACAGAGCCTCTATTGTTAATTGATTCAGGGTTGGGGGTGTATCTATTATAGTGTAATCAAAGTCTGTTTTTAGTGTTTTGATTGTTTTGGCTAAAAACTGTTGCTGGTTTTGATTTCTTATGCCCACCTCTAGCGCTAAAAGGTCTTGTCCGCCTGGAAGAATTTCGTATCCGCTAGAGCTCGAATAGATGCTTTCATTGATGGAAATTTTTTCAAAAAATATTTCATATAGAGTGTTTGGGTTTTCTTCTTTAATGCCGGCCGCTGTTGTTGCGTTGCCCTGGGGGTCAAGGTCTATGAGAAGAACCTTTCTTTTTGTGGCCGCAAGGCTTGCTGCAAGATTGACAGCTGTGGTGGTTTTGCCAACTCCGCCTTTTTGGTTGGCTATGGCTATGACTTTATTCAATTTATTTTTTTAATCAGGAGAATGTGTCTCTCTTCATATTTATTTTTAACCCTGATTATTTCACACTTGTGTTCTTTTTTGTTTATCGATTTTATCTCTTCGTTTATTTTTGTCGCCTTCCCTTTTAGTAACAGGTATTTTCCGTTTAGCTTAAGCATCGGGTTGCAAATGTTTATTATGTTTTGTGTATGAGAAAAAGCTCTTGCTGTAATTACGTCGAATGGCCCAATGGGTGTTGTATTTTTTATGTGATTTTCTTCAACACTTACGTTGACAAGTTCTAGTTTTTTAATTGTTTTTTTTAAAAAATATGTTTTCTTTTTGTTTGATTCGGCAAGTGTTACTTTTGCGTCTGGTTTAGCTATTGCTATTATCATTCCTGGAAAACCAGCACCAGTACCAATGTCTAGCACGCTTTCGTTTTTTTTTATGTGTTCCAAGGCTGGCCAACAATCTTTAATATCTTTGTTGTATATTGCTTCTTCTGAGTCCCTAACAAAAAGGTTGTGTGTTTTGTTGTAGTTATAGGCCTCTTTTACAAAGCGGTTTAGCTGTTCTTTTTGATCTAGTGTTAGTTGAGGGTCAAACATTTAACAGTTGAGATTCTGTTTTTTTTATATGGACAAGGATTAAGTTAATTGCTGCCGGCGTAACCCCTTCAATTCTTGCAGCTGCTCCAATCGTGGTTGGAAGAGATTTGTTTAATTTTTCTTTAACCTCGTTTGAAAGGCCGCTTATTAATGAATAGTCTATATTTAAAGGTATTTCTTTTAAGTTTTGTTTTTTATTTTTAGTAACCTCTCTTTTTTGCTTATCTATGTACCCGCTGTACTTGATTTCTACCATAGCCCTCTCCAGCAAGCGCAGATCGCTATCGTCTGTTTGAGAGATTTTAACTATGTCTTCTTTAGAAACGTCTGTTCTTTTTAAAACATTCCCTATGGATGTTTTTTCTTTTAATTCTATTTGTTCGCCATTTGAGCTTACAAATGTTTTAATTTTTTTGTTTTGTATTTTTGTCTCTAGGTATTGTTTATATTTTTTTTCTTTAGCTTCAAAATCGTTGGCTCTTTTTGTAGAGACAAGATCAGCATTTTGTGCAATTTTTAAAAGCCTTTGTTCGGCATTATTTTGGCTCAACATGAGCCTGTGCTCAGCTCTGCTAGTAAACATTCTATAAGGCTCTGTTACTCCGTGCGTTGTAAGGTCATCGATTAAAACTCCTATGTAAGCTTCGCTTCTGTCTAAAACCAGCGCCTCTTTTTGTTTTATGCTGTTGGCTGCATTGGCTCCTGCCATCAAACCTTGTGCTGCAGCCTCTTCATATCCTGTTGTTCCGTTTATTTGACCAGCTAGATAAAAATTCCTAAAGAATTTAGTTTCCATTGATGGTTTTATGGACCTTGGGTCGATGAAGTCGTACTCAACGGCGTAACCATATTCTTCTATGACAGAATTTTCCATGCCTGTAATTGAATATATAAAATCCTCTTGGGCGGTCTTTGGGAGGCTGGTTGAAATTCCATTTGGATACACAAGATCCTTGTTGATGCCTTCAGGCTCTATGAAAATCTGATGGCTGTGTTTGTCTTCGAATTTAAAAACTTTATCCTCTATTGATGGGCAGTATCTTGGGCCTATGCCTGAGATGTTTCCTGAATACATTGCTGAAAGGTGTATGTTTTGTTTGATTATTTTGTGCGTTGTTTTGTTTGTCCTCGTTATATAACACGACAGTTGTTTTTGGTGCTCCTTTGGTTGTCTTGAAAAGGCCATCCATGGAGTTGGCGTTTCACCTTTTTGTTCTTCCATTACAGATAGGTCTAAACTGGACATCTTTACTCTAGCGGGTGTGCCTGTTTTTAGTCTGCCCATTGGGAGTTTTAAACTATATAATTTTTTTGAAAGGGGGATTGATGCCTCTTCCCCGACTCTGCCTCCTTTAACCTTATCCTGTCCGGTGTACATTATTCCGTTAAGAAATGTTCCGGTAGTCAGGATTGTTTTTTTACCAAATACTTCTCTGTTATCAGATAAAAGAACTCCTGAAACGCTTTCTTTGTCTGATATTAAATCGACCACTTCGCCTTCTATGATATCTATATTCGTTTGTTGGAGAATGTCCTGGATTCCTTTTTTATATAGCTCCCTATCACACTGAACCCTTAATGCTTGAACTGCATTGCCTTTTCTTGTATTTAAAGTTCTATATTGAATTCCTGAAGTGTCAGTTGCCTGAGCCATTATTCCTCCCATAGCATCAATCTCTCGAACTAAATGAGATTTACCAAGACCTCCTATAGCTGGGTTGCAGGACATTTGACCTATGGTTTCACAAGAAAAAGAGACAAGCGCGCAACGTAAACCGTTTCTATAAACCGCATGGGCAGCCTCAACCCCAGCATGTCCACCACCAACCACAACAACATCATATTTTTTATTCATAATTAACTTATCTACAGAACAAGATTAAATAACATAAGTATCATTATACTTATTGTTATTATTATTAGTGTTCATTAGTTCTGTGTATAACCAAAAGAAAGCCATAACAACAAAGAAATAAAACATGTTTATAAATAGCCTAAAAACTTCGGGAAAAACTATAAACAAACCCTAAATAAATTGTGCACAAAAAAAACTAAGTTTTTTGGCAACAGGATATACACAAAAAAACAACACTATTTACCAATACAAAAATCATTAAAAATATCACCAAGTAAAGAGTCAGAAGTTTTTACCCCCACCACCTCATCTAGAGAAATTCTTGCAAGCTTTAAGTCTTCCGCGGCCAACTCAACATCAAAACCAGAACGAAGCTTAACCATGGCAGCCTCAAGATGACCCAAACCCTCGTTAAATAATTTTATATGGCGATTTCTCGCAAAATACTCTTTGTCTACCAAACCCCTTACCGCAGAGGCGGAAGATATTTTCTTTTTAAGCTCAACAACCCCCTCCCCAGTCTTGGCCGAGAGAGATACATCAAATAACGCGCCCTTATCTTTTAATCCCAAGTCTAGTTTATTAAGAACACTAATAAAAACTTTATCAGAAGCGATGGATTTTATTTCCAACAAAACCAAGGGATCAACCGAGTCAAAAACACCAACAACAACATCAGCATCTTTTATTTGGTTAACAGTTAACTCTATGCCTTTACTCTCAACAACATCAACAGTCTCTCTAATACCGGCACTATCAAGAACCTTAAAAGAAGAATTATTATAAAAAACCTCTGATTCAATAAGATCGCGAGTCGTTCCTGGAACATCTGAAACCAAAGCCCTATCAAAACCCAACAGCCTGTTAAAAAGTGATGATTTGCCAGAGTTAGGAGGCCCGATAAACAAAACAGTCTTTTTTAATCCAGTCTCGCCAGCCAAAAAACACTTGTTTACAAAACCACCAAAGTCGGCACAAAGTCTCGAAACGTCATCAACAACACCACCCTCTTTTATAAAATCATAATCCTCGTCTGAGAAATCAATAGAGCCCTCAACAAACTTTCTTAAAGAATCAAGCCTCTTAGAAAAACCAAAAATCTCATCTGAAAAACCGCCACGCAAAGAATTTAAAGATATGTCTAAGACCTCCTTGCTCGAGGCATTAATAACATCCACAACGCTTTCAGCTTCACTCAAAGACAATTTACCATTCAAGAAAGCTCTTTTTGTAAACTCGCCAGGACCAGCCTCGTCAAAGCCAACGCTTTTAAAAAGATCCACAATTGAGCCCATAACAGCCAAACCGCCATGAGCATATATCTCAAAGGAATCCTCACCCGTATAACTAGAAGGCCCTTCAAAAAATATGACACCAACCGTATCAACCACAGTTGACCCAGCCATTAAAGAGCGTTGATAGAATTTTCTTGGTTCACCCAATGCTTGAGTAAACATCGAATCAAATGCAGCTAAACACCCAGGGCCAGAAACCCTAAACACACAAAGGGCAGACCTGGTTGCTGGAGTGGCTAATGCAAAAACAGATGACAAAACAACTACTCGGAAAGTTTCGCACCTACAGTTTTATAAATAAGCACTTGCTGCAAGTATGTAACTAGCGCATTTGTGACAGAGTACAAAACCAAGCCCGAGGGTAAAAATATAAAAAATATAGAAAACATCACAGGCATAAATTTCATAACAGCAACTTGTGTAGGATCAGATCCCGGCATAGGCGGAGCCAGTTTTTGGGTCATGAACATTATAAAAGCCATCAAAAGCGGGAGAATAAACAAAGGGTCTGGAGCAGACAAGTCTTGCAACCACAAACCCAAAGGCGCATGCCTTAACTCCACACTCTCACGAAGCGCAAAAAACAAAGCAATAAAGAAAGGGAACTGTGGCAACATTGGCAAACAACCACCAAGTGGATTAATACCCTTTTTGCCATAAAAACTCATTATTTCAACTTGGGCCTTCTGCGGATCATTTTTGTACCTGTCTTTGATTTCTGTAACGTCACTCTGATATAAGCGCATTTTTGCAACAGACCGAAAACCCTTAGAAGATAAGGGCCAAAAAACAGCCTTAATAATGAATGTTAAAAGAATAATTGCGACACCCCAATTACCAACCAATTCATTTATTTTAGCCAATAGCCATACCATGGGCTGAGCCAGAAACCAAAACCACCCCATATCAATAGACAACTCCAAATCACTAACACCTTTTTTGCTTGCTAAAATATTTCTTGTCTTCGGACCAATAAAAACCCTATGCGTGTGCGAATCATTAGCCTCAAAACTTTCTATGTCCGGCTCCACAAAATAACCCATAGAATAGAGACCAGACTCAGTTCGTGGGTTGGCAAAATATGAATAGTCATAATCACTGGAGCCTAAAACAGAAGCCATAAAATATTTTTGAATAAAAGCCACCCAGCCACCGTTTTGTCTGTAAACCTGCGGCTCATCAAGAGCCCTTAATCTGGTATTTTTATATGGGTCATCCTTGGTATTAAACGCTACACCTCTATATGAAGCATTAGTAAAAAAACCTGTTGGCATGTCAATTGGAAGAGCGTCATTTCTGTAGAGCGCAATATAAGGCTTGTAACTAACACCAGATAAATTTTCGTCAAACACACTTATCTCATAAGGAACATCAGATAAAGATATGGTTTTTCTAACACCAAACTCTTCAGACTCAAGAACTATTTTGGCGGCAGTTGCTGAAACAACCTCAAAAGGAAATGGTTTATTTTTATTCAATCCACCAAAACCACTTTTTAAATAATATTTTAAAGCAAGATCGCTAGACGAAGAGTTTTCACCAAAACCCAAAACCCTAACACCCCTTTGAGAACCAGGATAAACAGGAAACTCTTTAAGCCTAGACTCAACAATTAAACCGTTTTGGTTATTAACACCAATCTTAAGTAGATTATTTTCTAAGATAGATATATCCCCCAGATCATCTATTTCAATTTCGGCACGAGCCTCCTCAACACCAAACTCTTTAGTTTTTTGATCCTGCCCCCACTGGAAAAACAAGATGTAGGAAAACGATAAAACAATCGCCATGTAAATATATCTAGGGTTCATGCTAGCCTTCTAAGTTTATTTTGTTTCATGATTTTACAGCCTTACATATCTCAAAAGAAGCCTCTTGGTAACTTAATAGCGAAAAAGGTTTAAAAACCTTAATAACAAAAAGCGAACCGTCTTCATGAAGATTGTTTATATGAAAAATATTTTTAATTTGTCGTTTTATTTTATTTCTAGTGACAGCAAGTTTAAAAATATTTTTAGGCGTAGCGATCCTAAGCTCAGACTGTGCAGCAGGAACTTGAAAAATTTTGAGATTTTTTGACGAGAAAATTGGCTTAGGAAGCCTTTGAAGAGACAAATTTTTATGCAGAAAGAACTTTTCTACCCTTTTTTCTTCTATTTGAAAGCACAGCTCTCCCCGCTTTTGTGGCCATGCGAGCTCTAAAGCCATGAGTTCTACTTCTTTTAAGCGTGCTAGGTTGAAATGTTCTTTTCATATCTATCCTGTTAAATTTGGATGAGCATTATAGCGTAAAAATTGAAAAAACAACCCATATTATTAATAAACTAATGAAATTTATTTATAAACAAGTTATCCACAAGAAATACTAAGACTTATACTGTAGATATCTTGTTAATTTTTGTTAGACTAACAGATCTATTTTAGGAGAACAGCTTTGGAATTTTGGTCAAAATTTACAGAAAAACTTGAAAACAAGCTAAGCCAGGAAGAGTTTAACACCTGGATTAGACCCTTAAAAGGAAATTTAAACAAAGACACCTTAGAAATAACAGCTCCAAATGATTTCGTGCTCAACTACGTGGTGCAAAATCTTTCAGATGAAATAAATCAAATCATTAACAAAGAATTAAAAAAGGACATAAGTCTAGTTTATAAAACATTAGATAAAGAGACATTTGTTGATAAATATAACTCATCAAAGACCAAGTCTGGCACCAAGCTGGTTGATCATTATGTTTTTGAAAGCTTTGTTGAGGGAAAATCAAATCATGTAGCGCTAGCCGCTGCAAAACAGGTGGCTTCAAACCCCAGCGGTGACTATAATCCATTGTTTATCTATGGTGGAGTTGGTTTAGGTAAAACGCATTTAATGCATGCTGTTGGTAACCAAATTCTAAAAGATAGCCCAGAAAAAAGAATTGTTTATGTTCATTCTGAAAAGTTTGTTTCTGATATGGTAAAAGCCCTCCAACTGGGCGCGATGAACGAATTCAAGTCTTTTTACAGAAATGCAGATGCCCTTCTCATAGATGACATACAGTTTTTCGCTGGCAAAGAGCAATCACAAGAGGAATTCTTTCATACTTTCAATGCTCTTTTAGATCAAAACAATCAAATGATTTTAACTTGTGATAAATATCCAAAAGAAATAGATGGTTTAGAAGATAGGCTCAAATCTAGATTGGGTTGGGGGCTTCCTGTTGTCATTGACCCACCAGAGTTAGAAACCAGGGCGGCAGTTCTCCTAAAAAAAGCAAGTTTGATGGGTGTTGATCTCCCAAGTGATTGTGCTATTTATATTGCGCAAAGAATAAGATCTAACATTAGAGAGCTCGAAGGGGCTTTAAAAAGAGTTTCCGCAAACTCTAAATTTACAAATCAACCAATAGATTTGGCTTTAGTTAAAGACGCATTAAAAGATTTATTTGTTATATCTGCAAAAATGGTAAGTATAGAAAATATTCAAAAAACAGTTTCTGAATATTACAATATTAAGTTGTCCGATCTTTTATCTAAAAGAAGAAGCAGGTCAATCACCAGGCCAAGACAGCTTGCAATGGCTCTTACTAAAGAGCTAACAAACCACAGCCTGCCAGAAATTGGAGAAGCTTTTAACGGAAGAGATCACACAACAGTTCTTCATGCCTGTAAAAAAATTGCAGAACTTAGAAAAGAAGACCCATCTCAAGAAGAAGACTACAGAAACCTCAACAGAGCATTAACAAACTAATTAGATATGGATTTTTATATTCAAAAACAAGATATAGTAAAAGCACTTTCTTTAACTCTTGGAGTGGTTGAGAAAAGACAAACGCTACCAATTTTATCCAATGTGCTTATAGAAGTGGATGAAAGCTCAATGCAGTTAACCGCTACAGATTTAGAGTCTCAAATCTCAACAAGCTCAACCGTTTCAAATTTCACAAGTGGGGGCAAAACAACAGCGCCAGCAAAGAAATTAAGTGAATTATGTCGACTTCTTCCAGATAACTCAGAAATACACATAACATTAGATGGAGATAAATTAGTTATTGAATCAGGCACTGGAAAATATAATTTAAAAACATTGCCAAGTGATGGATTTCCTATTTTTGAAGAAGAGGGTGAGGGTGAAGCAATTCAGATAGGTGCTAAAAACCTAAAAACACTGATTAATAAAACATCTTTTGCTATGGGAAACCAAGATTGGCGCCATTATTTAAACGGGCTTTATATCGAAGTAGATGGAACTGATATTTTAGCAGTAGCTTCAGATGCCCATAGGTTAGCAATAGCCTCAAGCGATCTCGAAGCTGCCTCTTCAAAAGAAATTAACGGAATAATACCTCGAAAATCAATTAATGAAATTGCCAAATTGGTTGGAGACATAGAGGGCGCTGTTGAAGTTAATTTAAGCAACAGTTCGATTAAAACCAGTACACCAAACGCATCCTTTGTAAGCAAGCTCATCGAAGGCAAGTTCCCTGACTATGAACAAGTTATACCATCAGGAGACAGCTCGGTACTAAAAGTATCTACAAAAGACTTTTCAGACGCACTTAGCAGAGTAAGTGTTCTTTCTAGTGATAAATATAGAGGAGTTAGAATGGTTACATCTAGTGAAGGCGTCATGATATCTGCCAATAACCCAGAACAAGAAGAGGGTGAAGAGTTTTTCAATGCAAATTATGAGGGAGAAGTATTAGATATAGCTTTCAATGTTAACTATTTTCAAGAAATACTCTCAACCCTTGATACCAATGAGTGTGAGATACATTTTTTTGGAGCCGATAAAAGTTGCCTCATTACCCCGCCAGATAGCCAGAATCTAAAATATATTGTTATGCCGTTACTTATATAGTGGCATTAAGCTCTATAACCCTATCAAGCTTTAGATGTTTCAATTCCCTTAAGGTTGATCTATCCTCTGGGGCTAACTTTTTCTATGGAAGAAATGGTTCAGGAAAAACCTCAATCCTTGAAGCAATTTATCTCGTGTGTAGCGGCAGATCATTTAAAAGTAGCAATATTGAATCTGCAGTCAAGCTTGGCAAAGAAAGCTTTAAGCTCAAAGCATATGATAATGATTCAGGTTTTATAATAGAGGCCTATAAAGAAAGAAGTAAGGCTATTCAACTAAAGTTAAATAATAAAAAAATAACAATTAGCGAGGCAGCTAAAACCTTCCCAGCAACAATCATAGACAATAAAACCTTTTCATTTACAGAAGCAGCCCCTGCATTTAGAAGAAAAATTTTAGATAGGGCTGTTTTTTTAAGCGACGAAAGTTATTCGGCAAACTGGTTTGCTTACTTTAGGTCACTCAAGCAAAGAAACAAACTATTAAAAGAAAGGCAGCTTTCATCTTTAGAGCCTTGGACAGAGAAGCTTGCTTCTTTGGGAGAAAGTTTAACGGAAAAGCGAAAAATATTTTTTGATCAAACAAAAAATGAGTTTGGGAACATTATTAACAAATTAGACTTAAAATCTCATAAAGTATTTATCAGCAATTTAAATGTTAATTATGATCAAGGGTGGGATTCTACAAATGACTTATTAACAACCTTTAACTCAGAAAAAGATACTGATATTAGAAGAAAAGTTACCACCAAAGGACCTCACAAGGCTGATATAAAAATCTTCATAGAAAATACAGATGCAAAGGAAATACTTTCTCGTGGGGAGCAAAAGCTTTTAGCAATTATATGGCTTTGCTCTCAACATGAAGTGCTAAGGTCTATCTATAACATTAAACCAACATTACTTATTGACGATGTTAAATCAGAGTTAGATATAGACACTTTTAATATATACATATCCCTATTAAAACTTATTCAAAATCAAGTGATTTTTTCAAACATAGA
>MDSV01182663.1_pt1 | contig 10469 bp, 3 predicted proteins | sample 810851 | NCBI WGS metagenome assembly MDSV01 (sample SAMN05326640, study PRJNA326480) | marine metagenome | isolation source: seawater | place: Atlantic Ocean: North East | collected 2012
CAGGGCCCGGGGGGGAAGCAGAGGTTCGAGTGCAAGATCCCGGGAGACATCCAGTGGGACATCACGAAACTCGCGTACATGAACAAAAAAGGACGGATGTTGCCCGCGGAGGTGGGCCGTCCGGACCTGAACAAGACCGCGCTGTCGCAGTTCATGCACCTGGAGAGCGGGAACGATGCGCTGTGGACGATGTTGCCCTCGGTGGCGCCGTTTCCGATGATGCTGCTGATCCTCGCGATTTTTGGGCCCAACGCGGAGGCGGAGAGCGGGAGGAAGGTGCGGCGGAAAAAACCGTTCCCGGGCGTCAAGTGGCTGGACAAGCACGTGTTCAAGGGCAAGCTCTCGAAGAAAGCGCCCAAGGCGGACATGATGGAGGAGTTCGGTAAATCCAAGGCGAAGATGATCGGCGGCAAGGACCACGAGAAGGCGGGCAAGTTCCAGACGCTGACGTTTGAGGACGTCGCTGGCGTGGACGACGTTGTCGCCGAGTTCCGCGCGATCATCGCCACCATGCAGCAGTTCAAGGAGTTCCAGGAGACGCAGAAGCCCACGGACAACAAGTTGAAAGAGATGTGGGACAAGGAGGTGGAGAAGCGCAAGAAGATGCTGGACACGAGCGCGCTGCGGCGAGGGCCCATGGAGGAGGACTGGAAAGAAAAAGCGGCGGCTCGGGGTCCCAAGCCCGACGAAAAAGACTTTTTGGACCCCAACTACCGGCGTCCGCGCGAGACGCGCTTCTCCACGATGGACGACGCGCGACGCGAGGCGCTGGGCGTGAACGTGGTCAAATCCGCTCTCAAGACGCAGGACATCGACAAGGCGCGCGCGAAGCTGTCCATTCCCAAGGGCGTGCTCTTCGAGGGACCGCCCGGGACGGGGAAGACGCTCCTCGCGAAAGCCGTCGCCGGCGAAGCCGGCGTGCCCTTCTTCTACGCCAACGGCTCGGAGTTCGTGGAGATGTTCGTGGGCGTCGCCGCGAAGCGCGTGCGCGACCTCTTCAAGCGCGCCCGAGAGGTGAGTCCGTCCATCATCTTCATCGACGAGATGGATACCATCGGCCGCTCGCGCGCGCTGTACAACAACCGCGACAGCGCGACGCTCGAGCGCGAAGCCGGCTTGATGCAGCTGCTCATCGAGCTGGACGGGTTCGACACCAAAGCCGGGGCCGGGCAGGAACAGGAGATGGTGCTGGTGATGGGCGCCACGAACCTGTCGTCGCAGCTCGATCCCGCGTTGCTCCGCTCCGGTCGGTTCGAGCGGTCGTTCCACATCGGCGTCCCGAAGCGCCACCAGGACCGCCTGGAGATTCTCAAGGTGCACGCGCGGAAACTGAACGTCCCGTCCGCCGGGAACGATCGGTGGCCCGAGGACGCGCTCCTGAACCGCACCGCCGAGCTGACCGACGGATACAGCGGCGCGTCCCTGGCGGCGCTGATGAACGAGGCGGCGATTCTGTCCGTCCGCGCGGACCGCGAGCACGTGACCCTCGCCGACGTGGAGAAGGTGATCGAGCGGAACCTCGTGGGCGTGTCCTCGGCGCCCATGGAGGACGGCTGGGGCAAGGACCACCGCGCGATGGTCGAGGCTGGCCGCGCCGTGCTATGGTCGTCCAAGCAGAGCATGAACTACTGCTCGGAGGTGCTCCGCGTGACCATCAAGCCCTACGGCCAGCAGATGTCCGGCGTGATGCTCATGCCCGAGCGCTCGGACGCGGGGAAGACGACGCACTTCACCGGCGAGGAACGCGCGGACACGCTGGACGACTTCATCGACGGGCTCGCGATGTTGCTCGCCGGGCGGTGCGTGGAGACGGTGTTCTTCGGGCCGCAGGGCGTCTCCATCCAGACCAAGGGCGACCTGGTGGCCGCCGCCGACGTCGCGTATGACATCGTCACCGCCAGCGGGCAGTACCCCGACCAGGCGGGCGGGTTCGCGCCGTTCTGGCCGGAGGAGCTCATCGAGCACTTCCAGATCCCCAAGCGTGACATGGAGGCGGGCGTGTACGACCTGATGGTCCGCGCGCACATCCGCGCGGAGGAGTACGTCAACTACTACAAGCCAGTCATCTTGCAGGTGGCTTCCGAGCTGCTCGCGCACGGCTCGCTCTACGGCACGCACGTGCGCAACCTCGTGGAGGACCACGAGGTGCAAATGAAGATTGCCAAGGACGCCGAGCTCGCGCAGGCGGACGCGCGCGCCAAGCAGGAGGAAGAGCGCCTGCGCGGCGAGGCGGAGAAGGCGCGCGAGGAGGCAGCGACGAGGGAGGCGGAAGCGAGGCGGGCGGAGGAGGCTGAGCAAGCCGCGCGCGCCGTCGAGGTCGAAGGCGTCGCCGGCGCCATCGACGTCGAGGCGTCGGAGGCGCCGCTCTCCGACGACCCGTTCGGAACCGCCGCCGAGGCGGAGGAGGCGCAGGCGCGCGCGGAGACTGAGGAAGCGGAGGCTGAGGCGAAGGCCGAGGCCGAGGCTGAGGCGCGAGAGGCTGAGGCTGAGGCGAAGGCGGAGGCCGAGGCTGAGGCGCGAGAGGCTGAGGCTGAGGCGAGGGCGAAGGCGGAGGCTGAGGCTGAGGCGAAGGCGAAGGCGGAGGCTGAGGCGGAGGCGGCCCGGGCGGAAGCCGAAGCCGCGAAGGCCATGGCTGACGCCGAAGCCGAGGCGAAAGCCGAGGCTGACGCCGAGGCTGAGACCGCGGCGCGAGCCGCGGCTGCCGCGATGGACCGGGAGGCGTACCGCGGCAAACTCGGCCGCGCGCTGAGAACCGTGGGCTTGAGCGGCGACGCGTTTGCGACGAGCGACGCGCCCGCCGTCGCGGAGGACGGCGGGGCGGAGCCGCCCCTGCCGGGCACACCGCCGCAGATGTTCGCGGCGGACGCCCAGGAGGCGGCGTTGCTGGACCAGGCGGACGCGAAGCGCGCCGGGTCGCAGGCCAAGGAGGCTGGGATCAAGGCGAAGAAGGCGAAGAGGGAGAAGAAGAAAGCTGAGGACGCCGCAGCGAAGGAGAAAGCGGCGCGGGGCTCGAGCGACCCCTTCGGCGACGCGGCGGCGGCGATGAAGTCGGCGGCGGCGGCGGCGCAGGCGGCCACGGACGCGGAGACCGCGCAGCGCGAGGCGGGCAGGAAGCAGTCGGAGGACGATGACTCCGACGACAAGCAGAGGCTGAGGCGGGCGCTCAGGACGTGAGTGAGGAGCTCGCCGGCTGCGCAAAGTGCGTTCGTACGTAGCCTACTCTTTCGTGACGAAGAGAACCCTTTTTTCACAACGCCTCCGCCGTCTCACGGTCATGAAATCGAGATCGCCTCGGAGATCTGCCACACACGTCGGGGCGCGCTCCGTGCTCCGACCATGTCGAGCATCAGGATCTACGGCGTCGTCTTCGGGGTCGTCGCGCTCGCCGCGGCGTGCGCGTACTCGTACATGCGTTGCGCGGAAAGGGAGAGACGGAGAGCAGCGAACGGCGAGCAGACGTACTGGCACCCGAGCCTCGTCGGACGACCCGGAGGCGTCCCCGACCACGTCGACCCGAACAGCCTCGCGGTGTTCGGTGGCGGGCCTCAGCAGCCCTGCCCGCCGCAGGGATACGCACAATCCTACCCTCCGCACCAGCCTCCGCAACCGCAGCACAATTTCGTCGCCACAGGAGTTCCCGTGCAGTCGCAGTACAACCCGCGAATCTGAGAGTCAGCACCCGGGTCGCCTCGGCCGGTCCGAAGCGGCTTTCATTCGTACGACCCTTTTCCCGGCGAAGACGCGCGCGTTGGACGAGGACGGTCGTCGAGGCGCGAACCGCACGCGCGATGCTGAAATAGTCTATTTAGAATTCACAAACGCGAATCGAATACTCGTACAACGACGACCCTCGGACGACGCCGATCCTCTCGCCTCTTCTTCCGGAAATCCCCGTTACCTCTCTGCGCCCGGCAGCCGCGGCGAAAAGAATCAGAGGATGAGGTTCGCCTCGAGGTCGAAGAGGCTGGTGCCGACGATCTTGCACTTGCGGATCTGCCCCATCTCGAGCCCAGCCATCCCGGATCCCTCCTTGGGATCCTGGATGAACACGATGGGGTCGATGTCAGGCGCCTCCAGCGAGGTCCGCCCGACCCACGAGTCGAACTCGGGGTTGAACCCGTCCACGATCACGTCCACCTCGCTGCCCACGCGCGACTCGGCGAAATCCTCCGAGATTTGCTGCTGCTGCGCGATGAGCTGGTCGCGACGCAAGTCGCGCACAGCCTGCTCCACCTGGTCGGGGTACTCCGCCGCGGGCGTGCCGTCCTCCTCGGAGTACGCGAACGCGCCCAGCCGCTCGAACTTGAATTCGCGGCAGAACTGCATCAGCTCCTCGTGCTCCGCCTCCGTCTCGCCGGGGAAGCCGCTGATGAACGTCGTGCGTAACGCCAGCCCCGGAATGCGCTCGCGCAGCTTGTAGAGCAAGTCCTCGGTGTGCTGCCGGGGCGGCCGATTCATGCGCAACAGCGAGAGGTTCGTGATGTGCTGCAGCGGAATGTCGATGTACTTCGCCACCTGCGGGATGTCCGCGATGGCGTCGATGAGCTCCTCGGAGAAGTACGACGGGTACGCGTACAGGATGCGGATCATCTCGACGCCGTCGACGTCGGCGAGCGCCTCGAGGAGCTCCGCGAGCCCCCTCCCGTCGGACGCCTTCAGGTCCATCCCCCACTGGTTGGTGTCCTCCGCGATCAGACACAGCTCGCGCGCGCCCGTCTGCGCCAGCGCCTTGGCCTCCTCCACCACGGGCTCCCACGGCTTCGAGCGGAACTTGCCGCGGAACCCGGGGATGGCGCAGAACGTGCACTTGTGGTCGCAGCCCTCGGCGACGCGCAGGTACGCGTAGTGCTCGGGCGTGAGGCGCTTGCGCAGCTGCTCGGGGCGGAAGGGAGGGCTCGCCGTGCCCACGCGCACGCGGCCTCGCCGCGCGTTCGCGTCCACCGGCTCGGTGGACACGCCCAGCGCGCTCCCAAGCGCGCCGGGGAGATTTTTGTACTCCTCGAAGCCCATGACGACGTCCACCTCGGGCATCTCGGCGGCGAGGTCCTCAGCGTACCTCTGCGCGAGGCAGCCGGTGACGATGACCTTCTTCTTCCCGCCGGCAGCCTCGCTGTCGGACTTGAGCCTGGCGGCGGCGAGGATCGCGTCCACGGACTCGTTCTTGGCGTCCTCCACGAACCCGCACGTGTTGACGATCACCGCATCCGCGTCGTCGTGGTCGTCCACCACGTCGAACCCGTTGGCGAACAGGTCCCCGAGCATCACCTCGCCGTCCACGGTGTTCTTGGGGCAGCCCAGACTCACCATGGACACCTTCGCGCGCTTCGCCTCGTCCGCCTCGCCGGTCGGCGCGTCGCTGCCGGGCGGCTCGGCGATGGAGGCGCGCGGAGAGGGAAATCCGGCGCGACGATTGACGGCGGCGGCGTGGATTCTGCCTCCGAGCCCCTTTTTCCCGGGGGCGCGAGGCGCGCCGGCGAGGGCGGCGTGCGCGCCGAGGGGGGAGGCGGCGGACATGGCTTTAGTCCCAGACCGACGAGGATAGGATGTCGGGGCGTGCGACGCGGACGCGCGCTGGGGCTGTGCACGGCACCGGGAGCCTACAAAGTCGGATAAAGTGACGTGTAGCCTTTGCCAAAAAGCGCAAATTTGATTCTCGAGTCCTGAACCGCGAACTGCGTCTGTTGAGACGTGGGCAGGTGGGCTTTTGTCGCGTTTCCGCGAGTCGGCAGCCACGACCGATAGAAAAGGGTTGTGTTTGTGCCCGACGTTTTTTCGGGAGAACGCACTCTCCTTCGCGCGCATGCTGGCTCGCCCGTACGCCGAGTGTGAGCCTTCGCGCGAGACGATGCACCGCAACCGCCGCGGCGTGGCGTGGCATTGCCCGCAATCCCTCCCGGGGTGTCGAAACGGGCTGTGGCGAGCGGTTTCGAGGCTGTGCACCACCGTCTGGTTCTGCTGCACCGACTGGGACGAGTTCGTGGACGAGCCCGAAGCCGCTCGCGCTTTGCGCTCCGAGCGCCTCGCCGCGAGCGAGGAGGCGTCCGACGCCGCGTTGCGACGGCTGCGCGATCGAGCCGCCGCGCGAGAGGAGGTGGCGCGACGCATCGCCGCGATGTCTTCCGGTGACGAAGACGCAGTGCAGACGTGGAGGAAAAAGAAGAACGACAGTCGTGGCGAACGAGACGAGTCCGCGGCGTTGGTGCGGCGGTGAGTCCTCGCGACGCGACGGAAAGACAGAGCGCTGACACTATCTTTCATCTTTGGCCGTATCGATGCCTACATGAAGCGCACCATAGGTACGATCCGTGCGTTGTGTGATACGAGTACGTGACCCACAGATGAGAGCGTAGCCGAGGCCCGCCGGCGAGGGCAGCTACGAATGCTCACTTTGCCGAGCACTTGCACTTCTTCACCTTCTGGCCGCACCCGCCGGGACACGGGTCATTCGGCTTGGCTTTCTTCTCCGACTTGGCCGTGGGCCCCTGCTGCTTGACGAGCGGCTTGAAACCACGCTCCTTATGCACGTAGAACTCATGGTCCGCGGGGTTGAGCGAGATGACCTGCTTCGCCAGGCCGTTCGCAACCGTGCCCTTGCCGCCGTCGAAGCGCTCGTAGCAGTTCTCGCAAATGTCGTGGTTCGAGCACTTACGACACCGGTACCTGTACCCGATGAGGGGCGTCGCTCCGCACCCGTCGCAGGTGATGCCCTGGTGTTCCCCGAAATGCGTGGCGCGTTGTTCCTGTGCGTGTTCGGAGTCAAATTAGACGTGTGGCGTAGAGATGGGTCAGTTCTGACGTGTTCACATCCTCGAGTCGTCTCGGTGCGTCCCGAGACGCAACCCCGGCTGGCACCCGAAGTCATCCCCGGCTGGCACCCGAAGGCGCTCAGGTTCGTCGTCCCATCGTTCGCGTCGTCGTCCTCACCTCCTGTCGCTTCTGCTCAGCCTGCATCGCGGCCACCTTGGCAGCGATCTCCGCGCGCTTCGCCGCCTTCGCGGCGTCGTCCATGATCGTCGAGCGTGTGGGTCAAGGCGGGGTCGGCGACGTGCGCGCCTCGCTGTGACATGCGCATTCGGTTTTTAGGGCAAAAATGACTCGTCGCGAGGGCGCCGGCAAATCAGCGTTGGCGCAGAAAAAGCCACCTGAAGACTCGGACGTCCGTGTCGACACTCCTCCCGCGCGGGGTCCCCCGGGCATGGCGCCCGACGGGACCCCGAGCGCGGGCGGGCGCAACGCCGAGCACGCCGCTCGCCGCACGTCGTCGTGCGCCTTCGCCGACAACGTCGCGGCGGCGGCGATGCGCGCGTACGACGCGGTGCTCGCGCATCTCGCCGACCGCGACCCGTCGCGCTCGACCGAGCGGGGGCAGACGGTGCTGGCGGCGGTGGTGGCTCGCGACGCGCGGTGCGACCCCCCGCGGCTCCGCGTGGTGTCGCTGGGCGCGGGGACCAAGTTCCTGCGCGCGGCGGACATAGACGCGGACGCGCTGCGCGGAACGAAAGTCAGGGACTGCCACGCCGAGGTGCTCGCGCGGCGGGGGATGAAGCGTTTTCTGTACGCGCAGATTCGCGAGGCGCGGCGCGTTTTCGATTCGCCGCGCGACGCGGACGACGCGAAACGCGAAACCTCTGATGAACGACACCCGAGCGCGTCACGGACCGACGCCGCGAAAGCCGAAGCGCCGTGGCTCGTCCTCGAGCCCGTTCCGGGCGTCGCGCCGGAGCGAACGCGATGGCGCGTCGAGAAGGAGGTTTCGTTCCATCTGTACGCGTCGTCGGCGCCGTGCGGCAACGCGACGGTGAAGCGGTGGGCGCGGGGCAAAAAGGAAACCTTCGACGACGCGCTGGGCCCGTTCGCGCTCCCGGCGCGAACGCCCGAGCGCGACGAGCACGACAAGAAGCACAACTCGTTCGGGTCCGTGGCGGAGGGCCAACTGGCGTTCCTGTGGAAACGCGACCCGTCCGAGTCGGAAACCCCCGACGACGCGTCGGAAAAGAAAGTCCGACGAGTCGACGACGTCGCGCCCCGCGCGACGCCGGTTCCTCACCGCGACGCGGTGCCTCCCGGGACGTCCACGCGCGGCCGCGTTCTGACGTGCAGCGATAAGCTCGCGGTGTGGTCGTGCGTCGGAGCGCAAGGCGCGCTTCTGCTCGCGGATGGGTTCCTGGCGGAGCCCGCGCGCTTCGCGTCAATCACCGTCGGGCGCAAGTTCAACCGCGCCGTCGGCCGCCGCGCGCTGTGCTGCCGCGTGCGCGGTTTCGGGCGCACCCGGGACGCGCGGGACCCTTTCGCTCCGCCCGATCGAGCGCTCTCGAGCGTCTCCGCGAGCAGCACCGCGCACCACCCGACCCTGCTGTGCACGGCCGCGCCCTTCGACGCGGGGCGGTACGCGGAGGGCGAGGGCGCCGACTTCGGTAGCGGCGACGCGATCGTCGCGTGGCTCGGCGGCGACGCCGGCGGCGACGACGGCGACGGCGGCGACGGCGTCCGCGCGCTGGTCGCCGCCGCGGAACTCCTGAACGGGCGGACCGGGGAGAGGGTCCCGGTCCCGCCGACAACAAAGGACAACGAGGACGAAGACCCGGATCCCGCGACTGATGACGGCGAGGCGGCGACGACCGTCTCGGGCGTGTCGCGCGTCGCGCTGGCGGCGGCGCACGCCGAGAGCGCGGCGCCGCGCGTCGCGGGGGGACGGGCCCCTTCGGTCACCCCGGGCGCCGGAGGCTCGGCGTACGCGGCGCTCAAGGCGGAGGCGGGCGCGTCGAGCGGGTACGCCGAGGCGAAGCGCGAGGCGCTATCGCAACCGGGGCTCTGGAGCTTGTCCGTGCCGCATCCGCGCGCGTCGACGTGAACGCCGACGCGCGTGACGCTTCTTTCGCGCTTTTTCAGGCATCAAGGCAAAAGGGGAGCTTTTGTGCCTCCAAGCGAAGAGGTGAAAAACAAGAGCACAAAAGTTTTGGGACTGTTTGCCCTTCAAAAAAAAATGAAAATCAACATCACTACCCCCTAGTAGTCACCGCTCGACGACAAGCATCCTTCACAACGACGACGCGTCGTCCTCCGCGTCCAGCGCAGGCACCGTCGCTTCGTCGCGTTCTCTCGCCGGCTCGCGCCCGCATCGCGCATCCTCCCGCGTCCCTTCTCGGCGCGCTCGTCGGTCGTGCGCGCGGGGCGTGAGCGTCCGGTCGGTTCCCGCGTTTCGGGTCCGTCCGCCGCGGAATCCCCCCCGGCAGGTCCGGCTCGGAGCGCCCTCGTCAGCGTGGCGATGGCGAACGTGGTCACGATGTTCGGCCGATCCACGCGCACGGAGACGACGACGACGGCCGCGAAGACGTCCACCCTCAGCTCCACGGGCGCGTTCGCCAACGGTTTCCGCGCGTTCGCGGGGGATTCCAACAAACTCCCGCCCGCCAACGAGACGCCCGTCGAGACGCGGGCGCGCAAGACGCTCGTCAAGGCGGTGGTCAAGCACGCGGTGCGGTGCGTGGAGGTGCAGGAGATGGAACGCAAGGCGCTCGTCATCCAGAAATACTGGAGGAGCTTCGCCGCGAACAGGGAGCTCAGGCGGAGGCGGTGGGCGCTGCGCCGCGCGCGCGCCGTCGCCGGCGCCGCCGCCGCGGCGACGCGGCTCCCGCGCAACGTCGTCAAAGCCTTCGGTGCTCTGCTCTGGTCCTTCTTCCTCTCCTTCCGCGTCGTGCGCGCGCTCGCGTGGCTCGCCGTGCGCCTGCCGCGCGCGCTCGTGCGCGCCACGTACAGCTGGGAAGGCGCCGCGGGGACCGCGCTCGCCGCGTACCTCGCCGCCTCGCGGAGGCACCCGGACGCCGTGTTCCTGTACAACTTCCAGGATTTCCTGACGCTCTACGTCGTCGCGTTCGTTGCGCTGGACGTCTACGCGCCGAAGGTGCTCGCCCCCGCGCTTCGCGCGAACGGCGTGGCGCGCAGACACGCGCGGCTCGGGATCCGCGCCGTGGGCCTGTTCGCGGCGTCCAAGTGCGAGCCCCCCGCGGAGAAGAAGGCGCACCGCGCGATGCTTCGCGTCGGGATCCTCGACGCGATGCCGACGAAGACGACGATCCTGTCCCCGGTCCGGGCGCCCCCGCTGGTGGTCCCCACCAAGCGCTCGAAGGACCCCGAGCTGCTCAAGGCGGTCGCGGAGGCGAACCAGGCGGCGAGGGACAGCAGCCGCTTCGCGGACGAGGCGGCAACGCAGGCGGACGAGCTGGAGGAGAAGCTAACCGCGCTGGCGACGACCATGGAGGTGCACGTGATGAACAAGCTCGAGGGGAAGCTGTGCGCGATCGGCGACGCGTCCGAGGCGCAGTACGAGGCTGCGAAGGCGATGATGTCGGGCGCTGGCGGGCTCGCCGTGAACACGACCATCGTGGATGAGCGCATCGACAAGCGGTTCGAGGACATGGAGGCGATGCTCCGCGAGGCGCGCGACGAGGGAAGAGCCGAGGGGTTCCGGG
>MDSV01040407.1_pt1 | contig 10468 bp, 11 predicted proteins | sample 810851 | NCBI WGS metagenome assembly MDSV01 (sample SAMN05326640, study PRJNA326480) | marine metagenome | isolation source: seawater | place: Atlantic Ocean: North East | collected 2012
ACGGATATTTAATAAGACCAGCCAAATGGATTAAAGGAACTAAAATGGCTTTTACTGGATTGAGAAAAGAAAAAGATAGAGCTTCAGTAATTTTGTATTTAAATCAAAATTCAGATAATCCGCTGCCTTTACCTTAATTTTCCAAAACAATACAAAAGAATACTTTTTTGTACGTGTACTCTATTAAGAGCTTGAAGCCAAACTTTTGATTTTTTACTGGTAAAAACTTTTTCATCTACCTCTTTCCCTCTAGGTAAACAGTGAAGAAAAATACAATCTTTTTTTGCATAACTCAAAAGTTTTTTGTTTATTTTAAATTTTTTAAATTTATTTAATTTCTTGACCTTATTAACTTTATCATTCATAGAAATTACTTTATCTGAAAAAATAACATCTACCCCATTAACTGCTTTTTTAGGATCATTATAAATAAAAATTTTATTTTTATTTTTTTTTATGTAATTCAAAATTTTTTGATTTGGTCTATAAGTTTTTGGACAACCAATATTTAATTTAAAAGCAAATTTAATTGATGCAGCAATTAATGAATTTAAAACATTGTTTGAGTCTCCAATCCAAGCAATATTCAATTTTGTTATTGGTTTTTTTTTAACTTCTTCAATAGTAAAAACATCAGATAAAATTTGTGTAGGATGAGAAGATGGGCTCAGTCCATTAATAATTGGTATCGATAAATATCTTCTAAATTCATTTAACTTATTGTCACTATCTGTTCTAAGCATGAAAGCATTACCAAAATTAGATAATATTTTTGCAGTATCTTCTATACTCTCTCCTCCTTTTGATAAATGTAATTCATCTGGTCTCAGGGTTAAAGTACTGCCGCCAAGTTGTTTGATTGCCAAATAGAAACTTAATCGAGTTCTTAAACTTGATTTTTCAAACATTTGTATTAGTAATTTTCCTTTTAAAGGGGCTCCTTTATCAATCTCGAGAGTATTTAATCTATTTCTTAAATTTTTTCTTTTCTTAGCATCAGCAATGATTTTTCTAAGATCTTTAATTGGAATATCTTTTAAATTGATAAAATTTTTCATATTAGCTTAAATCTTCACAAACTTTATTTATAATTTTTAATGCTTGATTTATTTCACTTTTCTTAACGTTTAGCGGCGGTAAAATTCGAATGACATTTTCAGCCGCTCGTATAGTCAATAACCTTTTATCAATTAATCTTTTGATAAAATTGGCTTGATCTTTATGAAGTTGTATTCCAATTAATAAACCTCTTCCTCTAATGTCTTTAATAATATTAGGATATTTCTTTTTTAATTGATTCAAACCTAAAAGAAAATATTTCGATAAGCTTTTTACATTATTTAAAAATTTATTATTTGAAACTATATCCATCACAGCACTTCCTACAGCCATTGCTAGCGGGTTTCCCCCAAAAGTTGATCCGTGAGTACCTGCTGTCATTCCACTTGCAACTTTTTTATTCATGAGGACTGCACCTATTGGAAAACCTCCTCCAATACCTTTAGCAATAGGAACTATATCTGGTTTTACTTTTGATTGTTCAAATGCAAAAAAATCACCACTACGTCCTATTCCACACTGAACTTCATCTAAAATTAACAATATTTTTTTTTCATTGCATATCTTTCGAAGATACTTTAGGCATTCATCAGGTATAGGTTTTATTCCTCCTTCCCCCAATATAGTTTCAACCATTATTGCTGCTGTATTTTTCTTAATTCTATTTCTAATATTAGGAAATCTAGGTTTTGAATCTCTAAATTCAATGTGATCAAACCCAGGAACTTTTGGCCCAAACCCCTCTGTCATTTTTTTCGAACCACTTGCGAAAATTGCAGCTAAAGTTCTTCCATGAAATGAGTTTTTGATACATAAAATTCTATTTTTATTTGGTTTGCCTACGGTATAAAAGTATCTTCTTGCTACTTTTATCGCAGCCTCAGTGGCTTCGGCACCACTATTTTGAAACATTACGTAGTCTGCAAAAGTTTTTTGACACAACTTTTTAGCTAATTTTTCTCCTTCTGGAATTTGAAAAGCATTGGATACATGCCATAATTTAGTTGATTGATTTTTTATAGTTTTTACTAATTTTGGATTAGCATGACCCAAAGAATTAACAGCAATACCTTGAACAAAATCTAAAAACTTAGTTCCATTCACGGTGTAGAGGTAGCTTCCTTTACCTTTTTTAAATGAGATTTTTTTTCTATTATAATTTTTAGCTAAATGACTCATAATTTTTTTTAAACTTTTTATTAATTAAAATATTAAATACAAGTAAGGATTGAACATTAAAAAATAATTTTTCATTTTTTTTTGTTGATAACTCTAAATAATTACTTGTTTATATTTAAATAATATCACTATATTGTATATTATAAACTATTAAACACACTATATAGTAACTATAGGAAAATTTAAAATTTATGTCTTGGGACGAGGCAAAAATAGAGAAATTAAAATCACTTTGGCAGACAAAAACTGCAAGTCAAATTGCAGAAATTATTGGTGGAGTGACCCGTAATGCTGTTATAGGAAAAGCAAACCGTTTAAACTTGTCGGCAAAAATTAAAACAAGAGCTGCAACTTCAAATAGCAATTTTAAAAATATTCAAGAAAAAAACATTAAATCTAGAAGAGGGAGAAGAAGTAAATTTAATTCTTTGATTATTGAGAAAGATTTTGAACCAGAAAATCCTAAACAATTAGAAGAATTAACTGATAATGACTGCAAATATCCAATAGGTCACCCTAATGAAAAAGGTTTTTATTTTTGTGGTAGATCCTCGTTAAAAGATTTTAGTTATTGTAAGCTCCATCTTCTATATAGTTACCAAAGCAAGAATAAAAAAGATGAGCCACTTGAAAAAGATGAGGTGCCTGAATTTATTGAAAAAAAAATTCAGTCTGCCTAATAGTCAATTAAATTAATATAATATTAAAAATTTTTTTCTTGATTATAATTATCTGTAGAAAACTGACCACCTTCACGCCACATATAGCAATATTTCTTAACTTCATTCTCAAAAATACGATTGCTTGGAACACCAATATCTTCATTTGTTTTATATTTACCTGAAGGGATATTGTCATATTTGAGGAGTCTTAATTGATCCTCAGTAAATAGAGGATTTGGAAACATTTGCAAAAATTTTGCAGAAAGTTTAGCAATTGGTAAAGGCATAGGTAATAAAATTCTTTTTTTGTCAATTAATTTTAATAACTTTTTTAAAATTTCTTTAAATGAAATTTGCTCTGGACCAACGCATTCAATTAAATTTGAGTTAACATTATTATTAAGTACAAAATAAATAATATTAACTAAATCAGAACAATGAATTGGCAAAAATTTTGTTTTTCCAGAATAGTAAATTGGAAAAATAGGAAGTCTATTTAATAAGGTCATAAAATTAGTTGTAAAATTATCATCAACAGAATAAACAATGGATGGTCTTAAAATTGTTGATTTAGAGAAATTGGTAACAATATTTTTCTCACCTTCCAATTTACTCTTTGCATAATTTGAGTCTATTGCGTCGTTAATTCCCAATGATGATAGATGAATAAAATGTTTTAATTTATACTCTGAACATAACTTAGCTAAAATTGAAGGAAAAATAGAGTGTATATTTTTAAAAGTATTTCCTCTTTTTTTTTCATATAAAATACCAACTAAATTGATACATATATCTGTATTTTCAAAACATTTTCGTATTTTTTGTTCATCAAAAATATTTGCCTCTACAATATCAATATATCCAGCATTAGCCTGAGTTTTGATAATATGTCCTTTTTGGTATAAATTTCTTGTAACTACAGTAACTCTGTAGTTATTTTTAGTTAACTTCCTTATTAGATATCTTCCAATTTGACCACTTCCACCAAATATTAATATTTTTTTCATAATTATAATCAAAAAATAGACATTATTTTTAAGTCATATATATAAATAAAATATGACTAATATCCAAGTTTATGAAAATGATTTACCTGAAGATTTAGATTTATCAAACGAAAAATTCATTGGATTGGATAATGAGGCTTTAGGACTTGTACTAGGAAGAGATCCATTAACTTTAGTTCAATTGGGGCTAGAGTCTAAAAAATTTTATCTGATAAAACTGAATAGAGAAACCTACAATGCCCCTAATTTAGTAAAAGTTTTATCTAATTCCAATACTCAGTTTATCATGCATTATGCTAGACAAGATCTTTTATGGCTCAAGTATCATTTAAAAGTTCAACCAGCTAATATTTTTTGCACTAAGGTTGCCTCTAAAATAGCCAGAACAGCAAGTTCTTTTCATGGATATAAAGATCTTGTAAAAGAATTCTGCGGAAAAGATATATCCAAAAAAGAACAACAAAGTGATTGGGGTGATCCAAATCTTTCAGAAAAACAAATTAAATATGCAGCTTCTGATACTGAATACCTCTTCGAAATAAGAACAAAGTTAATAAATATGCTAGAAAGAGAGAAAAGAATTAATCTTTTTAAAAAATCAATGGAAGTAATTCCTATTTTGGTTGATATGGAAATTGCTGGCTATAACTTATCAACATTTGAACATTAATGAAAATAGAGATCAAAGATATAGGAAAAAATGTAATTGATTTACAAATCAAATCACTAAAAAAATTGAAATATTCGCTGGATGTATCTTTTGATAAAGCTGTTAAAGCAATTCTGAAGTGCAAATCTAAAGTAATAATATGTGGGGTTGGCAAAAGCGGAATAATTGCATCAAAAATATCTGCAACTTTATCTTCTGTAGGTACTCCCTCATTTTCTATTTCTGCAAATGATTGTTCGCATGGTGATCTAGGTAGAATCTCAAAAAAAGATATTTTAATCTTAATCAGCTATTCAGGTAACACCGACGAATTAAAAGATATAATAAGATATGCAAAATCTAATAAGATACTTCTGATATGCATTGTCTCACGCAAAGACTCCACACTTTATAAATCTTCAAATATCAAATTACTTATTCCAGAAGTTACTGAGTCTGGTGATGGAATAGTGCCAACATCTAGTACAACAACACAACTCGCTATTGGTGATGCGTTATCAATTGCATTAATGAAGAAAAGAAAATTTACTAAGTTAGATTTTAAAGCTGTCCATCCTGCGGGTAATTTGTCAAAAAAACTAAAGACCGCAAAAGATTTAATGCTAACTAAAAGCAAGATACCTTTTGTAAATGAGAATGAATTAATGAAAATAGCTCTCAAAGTACTTAATACCAAGAAACTAGGTTTTGTTGTTCTCACTAACAATCAAGGACATAACACAGGTATATTTACTGACGGAGATTTAAAGAGATTAATTCAAAAAAAGAGAAGATTTGAAAATAAAAAGATTAAATTATTTATGACTAAAAACCCATATATTGTTGAAGAAAATATGTTAGCATCGGATATTCTTTCTCAAATGAATAAAAAAAAAATTACCAATGTATGTGTATACAAAAAAGAAAATAAAAGAAAAACTATAGGTATACTTCATATTCATCATCTTCTAAAAAACTTAAAATAATTTTTAAATGAAAAGATTAATTCAACTAGGTCTTTTAATTTTTGTAGTATTAATCAGTTTAATATTTTACAAAAGCTATTTTATAGATAATAAAACTTCTGAGTCTATTAATTTAAATCAGAGTAAAAATTCAACATTAGAAAACCAGAATAATCTCATTAAAAATTTAGAGTACAATGTAACTTTAAATGATAATAGCAAATATCTGATTACTGCATCAGAAAGTGAACTATCATATTTAGAAGGTGTAGAGATTGTATTTATGAAAAATGTTACGGCTCAATTTTTTGACTCAGATGAAGCTGTTTTAACAATAACCTCAGATGAGGCAATTTTTAATAATACCATATATGATACTCAATTTAGAAAAAATGTTAAAATTACCTATTTAGAAAATTTAATACTATCAGAAAAATTAGATCTTAATTTAAGCAAAAATAATGCAATTATATTTGATAATGTTGTATATCGCGGATTACAAGGTAATATCTTAACTGACAATATTTTTATAGATTTAATAACTAAAAATGTTGACATTTATATGAATGATAAAAAAGATAACGTAATTGTAAACGCAAACTAACCAAGTATGAGCAATATAAAACCTTTCAGAATTAAATCATTTAAAGAGAAAAAATCTATTTTAAAACTTGATAAAATTTCATTTAAATATGGAAGAAAAATTATTCTTGATAATTTAAACTTAGAATTAAATGGTGGAGAAATACTTGGGTTACTTGGTCCTAACGGTGCTGGAAAAACAACAATCTTTAATATTATTTGTGGTGTAATTTCACCTGATTTTGGCTCAGTCTACATTAATTCAAAAAAAGTAAATGAATACCCAATTTATCAAAGAACCCTAAAATACGGTTTATCTATTTGTCCACAAACAGGGGGATACTTTCATGATCTCACAGTATTTGAAAACCTAAAAGCGATAGCAGAAATAACAATCAATAATCAAAGTTACAGAAATGAAAAAATAGACTCTTTAATCTCAAAATTTGAATTGGACTCGATTAGAGATATCAAGGCTGATTTCTTATCTGGAGGTCAAAAGCGTAGATTAGCAATCGCAATAGCTTTAGTTTCAGAACCAAAAATACTTTTAATGGATGAGCCTTTTGCAGCTCTAGATATAATGACTATTAAAACACTTCAAGAAATCATTGTAAGTTTACAGAGTAACAACAATCTTTCAATTGTTCTTACCGATCATAATGCTAATGATCTTCTAAAAGTTTGTGACACAGCTGCTATAATACATAATGGCAAAGTGGTAGCTAAAAATACACCTAATAATTTAATACAAAATATTGATGCACAAAAAGCATATTTTGGCCCATCATTTAAGATCAGATAGTATTTTTTTTAATAATGAAAGATAATTTAAAAATCAATAAAAAGATTGGACCATTTAATAAAATAATTGATGTCGAGGGTGATAAAAGTTTATCTATAAGGTGGGCGCTTATTGCTTCACAAGCATCAGGAAAATCAAAATCATACAACTTGCTTAAATCTGAAGATGTAATTGATACATTAAACTGTTTGAAAAAATTAGGTATAAAAGTAAAAATTTCAAAAAATTACTGTGAAATCATTGGTAAAGGACTTAATGGTTTTAATTATAAAAAGAAAAATATTATTTTAAATGCAGGTAATTCAGGAACTTTGGGTAGACTCATATTGGGCCTGTTAACTCATTCTAAAACAAAAATAAAGATTATAGGTGATAAAAGTCTCTCAAAAAGAGACTTCTTAAGAGTTACAAGACCTCTAAAAAAATTTGGTGCAAATTTTTACTCAAAAACTGGTAAATTGCCTATAACTATCAGTGGCACCAATAGACCTAAACCAATTAAATATTTTGAAAATAGAGGATCTGCTCAATGTAAAAGTAGTATTATGTTAGCAGCCCTGAATACCAAAGGTGAGACTATAATTCATGCAAAAAAATCTCGTGATCATACCGAACGACTTTTTAAATATTTAAATATTCCTATTAGAATCAAAAAAAAAAAAAATTTAGATATTATAAAAATAAGGGGTATTAAAAAAGTTAAACCTCTAAACTATAATATACCCTCAGATATAAGTTCTAGTTCTTTTTTTATAGTTTTAACAGCTCTGTCAAAAAATTCAAAATTAGTAATCAAAAAGGTAAATATTAATCCTACAAGAACAGGTATTTTGAATATCTTAAAACTGATGGGAGTGAAAATCATAAAAAAAAATACCAAAATATATAAAGGTGAAAAAATTGCAGATTTACACATAAAAAGTTCTAATTCCTTTAGACCTATTAACTGCCCAACATCTTTAAACAGTTCGGCTATAGATGAGTTTTTATTGATATTTTTAGTTGCAGCTAAGGCTAATGGAATATCTTATTTTAAAAATTTGTCTGAGTTAAATAAAAAAGAAAGTCCTAGATTAATTTGGGGGTCTAAAATTCTAAGTAAAATGGGTATAAAAAATCAGATAACAAACGATAGTATTAAAATTTATGGTAATCCTAAATTGAAAATTAATAAAAAAATTATAATCAAAAATTTTTTAGAAGATCATAGGGTTTTTATGACCAGTGTTATTGCTGCTCTTACATGTGGAGGAAGCTGGGATATTCATCAAAAAAAGAGTGTAAAAACATCATTTCCAACTTTTATTAACAAAATCAAAAGTCTTGGAGCAAAAATCCATTAGAAAACCTTTAAAATCAATGATTTCAAAATACCCAAAGCTGAAATTGAATGTTGATTTAAATGTTAAATTTATTTACAAGGGCGAACTTTAAATTAAATAATTAATAAAGGTAAAACAGTATTCATGGAAGTATATAAAGACTTATCAGACCCAACCAGCCAAGAGTTTGAAAAATTATTAAATAGTCAACTTTCCAAAATCAATATCGAAGAAGGCAAAATCATTAATGGTAAAATAAATAAAATTACAGAAAAATTTGTTTTTTTATTTGTTGAAGGTTTAAAAAGTGAACCTGTTTTAGATATCAATGAACTTAAAAGTATGGGTCTTGCAGACAAAATTAAAATTGGAGAAACGATTCCAGTTTTGCTTGAGAAGATTGAAGATAGAAATGGTGAAGTTTTAGTATCCGCGAGTAAAGCCCAAAAAATAAAAGGCTGGGATAAGCTTGTTGAGCATTATGAAAAAAATGAGCCAATAAATGGTAAAATTATTTCAACTTGCAAAGGAGGGGCAATTTGTGAGCACTTAGAAACTGGTTCACTCATGTTTTTACCAGGTTCTCAGATTAGTGATCGTCCACTTAAAAATATTAATCATCTAATTGGTGAAGTTCAAAAATTTGCAATAATCAAATTAGATCGACTGAGAGGTAACTGTTGCGTCTCAAGAAGAGAGATCATTTCATCATTTAAAAAAGAGGATAAAGCTAAATTAATAAGTGGTTATAAAGAGGGAGATATAATTAAAGATGCTGAATGTAAAAGCCTAAATTCATTTGGAGCGTTTCTGACTGTAAATGGAGAATTAGATGTTTTATGTCATCTTCAAGAAGCAAGCTACTCAAGAATAAATCACCCAGATGAAATTTTTGAAATTGGAAAAAAATATGATGTAAAGGTAATTAGTGTGGACACTGAAAAACAACAAGTTGGGGTCTCGCGTAAAAGAATTTTTCCTGATCCATTTGATGACATTGACTCATTTGAGCTTAATAAAAAATACGAAGTTACTGTAGATAAACTTACAGATTTCGGTGCATTCTGTAGTTTAAAGCCTGGACTTACAACTCTGCTACATAATTCAGAACTTTCATTTACAAAAAAAAATGCTTCTGCAAAAAAAATGTTTCGAATTGGAGAAAAAATTCAGTGCATAATTACAGACATTAACAAAGAATCTCGTAGAATTGCGATAAGTTATAAACTCACTCAAGACAATCCGTTTAAAGTTTTTGAAAAAAAATTTCCAGTAGACACTATTTGTGAGGGAGTAATAGTAAGTAAAAATGATTATAGTCTGTTTGTTCAAATCGAAGATATAGAAATTGATTGTTTTTGTCATTGTAATGATCTTACATATCTCAACAATGGAGAAGAAGAGCTAAGTAAATATAAGAAAGGTCAAAAAATACAGGTTAAAGTTTTAGAAATTAAAACTTCTGAACAAAAAATTAGAGTTGGTCATCGTCAGACTAAACCTGATCCGTTTGATTATTTTAAAGATAAAAAAATTGGTCAAGAAATAACTGTAAAAATTATTTCTACAGATAATAAAAAAGGTTTAACAGTAAGACCTGAAGGTTGTGAAATGGATTTTCAAATAAAAAAAACACAAATAGCTATCGACTCTGCCGATGCTAGACCATCAAGATTTACGGGTGGTGAGAGAATAGATTGCGCAATTGCTGAGCTATCAATTGAAAAAAGGAAAGTGAGTTTAAGTATTAAGCTTCTTGAAGAAAATTTACGTAAAACTGCTCTAGAAAAATATGGTTCTGAGATAGGATCTGGTAAACAACTGCCGTTTTCCTCATTATCAGAAGATTTGAAAAAAAAAGATAAAGAGAAAAAATAAAAAGAATATTTAATTTGGCTGTAGTAAAATCAAAGCTTTTAAAACAACTCTCAAAAAACTATCCTAATTTTTTAAAAAAAGACCTTGAAAAATTTATGGATATAATTCTTAAAGAAATTAAAGAGACACTTGTAAGAGGAGAAAGAGTTGAGCTAAGAGGCTTTGGTGTTTTTTCAACTAACACTCAAAAAGCCTCTATAAGACGTAATCCAAAAACTGGCGAAAAAGTTCATGTGACACAGAAACGGACAATCAAGTGGAAAATGTCAAAAGACTTGTTTAAAAAGTTAAATAATGAAAAACTATAAAATATTTGTTGCATGTGACACTACTAATATTTCAAGAATAAAAACAATAATA
>MDSV01105457.1_pt1 | contig 10468 bp, 11 predicted proteins | sample 810851 | NCBI WGS metagenome assembly MDSV01 (sample SAMN05326640, study PRJNA326480) | marine metagenome | isolation source: seawater | place: Atlantic Ocean: North East | collected 2012
AATTGTTTTAACAGGAGGGACAATTGTAATAATTGCAGTATTACTTCAATTTTTGCATCAATATAAATTAAGTAAATGAAAATCGCAGTTATTGGCTCAGGTATATCAGGTTTAAGTGCATCATATTTTTTATCAAAAAACCATCTTGTAGATTTATATGAAAAAGAAGATCGTTTTGGCGGTCACTCATATACACTTAAAATCCAGTACGATGTTAATAATAAAAAAAAAGTAGATGTAGATATTGGGTTTATAGTCTTTAATGAAAAAACTTATCCTAATTTAATAAATTTTTTAAAAGAATTAAATGTGAAATATGAAAAAAGCAACATGTCTTTTTCCGTATCTGTAAACAAAACAAATATCGAATATTGTGGAAGAGGATTAAATGGAGTTTTTTCAAATAAAAAAAACTTATTTAACATAAACTTTTTAAAAATGTTTTACGAAATAATCAATTTTTATAATAAATGTGAGAAATTAAATATAAAAGATTATGAAAACATTACACTTGGTGATTTCTTAAATAAAGAGAAGTTATCAGCCTACTTTATAAATTATCATATTATTCCAATGGTATCAGCAATTTGGTCGATGCCACCAAATGAAGTTAGAAAAATGCCTTTTAGTTTTTTTATTATTTTTTTTAAAAATCATGGTTTATTTAAAATTAAAAAAAGACCACAATGGTTTACGATTGCCAATAGAAGCAAAAGTTATGTTATAGAAGTGTTAAATAAACTAAGTGGTGAACATTTTAAAAATTATAATATAAACAAAATTGTAAGAAATAAGAATAATATAAGAGTCTATTATGGTGATGAAAGTGAATTTTTTGTTTATGACAAAGTAGTATTGGCCACACATGCCGACCAAGCATTAAACTTAATTCAAAATCCAAGAGAAGAAGAAAAAAAAGTTTTAAAAAATTTTAAATATAAAAAAAATACAGCTTTTATTCATACAGATGAAAGCGTAATGCCAAAAAATAAAAAAAATTGGTGCTCGTGGAATGCAACTATTGATAATAATAATTTACAAAAAAACTCAGTTACTTATTGGCTTAATCTTTTACAAAATTTAAAAATAAATAAAAATATTTTTTTAACAATAAATCCATATTATGAAATTCCTGAAGAAAAAATTTGTAAAAAAGTTATTTTTACCCATCCATTTTATGATTATGAAACATTAAAAAATCAAAATGAACTTAAATCTATACAAAATAAAGACAACCTTTTATTTTGTGGTAGTTATTTTGGTTATGGTTTTCATGAAGATGGAATAAAATCATCTTTAGAAATGATAAAATTTTTAAATGATTAAAGAATCTTGTATTTATGTTGGAAATGTTATTCACAAAAGATTTAAGCCAAAAAAACATTTTTTTAAATATAGAGTTTTTTCACTTTTATTAGATTTGTCTGAGATAAGCCTAATTTCAAAAAAAATTTTATTTTTTTCTTATAACAAATTTAATTTGATAAGTTTTTTTGATAAGGACCACGGTGACAGAGATGGTTCAAGTTTAAAAGATTGGGTAATAAAAAATATTAAACAGTATGGAATTGAAATAGAAAATATAAAAATTAAACTTTTATGCTTTCCAAGAATTTTAGGTTATGTTTTTAATCCTTTAAGTATTTTTTTTATTTATAATAAAAATTCTTCTTTAGTTGCAATACTTTATGAGGTGAAAAATACTTTCGGTGAACAACACACTTATGTTTTTAAAACTGAAAATCAATTCAAACTTATTGAAAATAAGTGTCAAAAAAAATTTTTTGTGTCTCCATTTATGGATCTTAATTCAACTTACTACTTTAAACTTCTTTACCCGGAAGATACATTATCGGTTGTAATAGACCAAAGAGACAATCAAGGTAAATTGCTATTTGCTTCTCAGGAGGGAAAAAGAATTGGTTTATCATCAAAAAACTTACTTTTTTCTTACTTAAAGCACCCATTAATGAGCTTTAAAATTATATCTGCGATACATTTTGAGGCATTAAGATTATGGGTAAAAGGTATTAAACTAGTAAAGAAAAAAATCAAAATTAAAAATAACATTACGATTGAAAGTTAAAAAAAATGAATTTTATTTCTGATAAAATAATTTTTACAACATTAAAAAACATCAAGTTTGGCTGTATAGAAATTACAAACTATGATGGAAAAAAAATAATTTTAGGAGACATAAACTCACTTCTAAAATCTCAATTAAAAATAAAAAAACCTGGATTTACTTTAGATATAATTAACAGAGGAAGTGTGGGTCTTGCAGAATCTTATATGAGAGGAGATTTTGAAACTGATAATTTAACTAATCTAATAGAAATTACCGCTAGAAATATTAAATCAGTTCATAAAGTTGCAGGATTATTAGATATACCTTTAATCAATTATATTAAAAGTATTTTTTTTAAAAATACAAAAAAAAGAAGTAAGCAAAATATTTCAAAACATTATGATCTTGGTAATGAATTTTTTTCATTATGGCTTGATAAAACATTAACGTACTCTAGTGCAATTTTTGAAACTGAAAAAAAAAACTTAGAAGAAGCACAAATAAATAAATACAAAAAATTATCAAGTTTAGTCGAACCCCAAACAGGTGATAAGATGCTAGAGATAGGTTGTGGTTGGGGAGGATTTGCTGAATATATTGGAAAAAATTACGATGTTAAGTTGGACTGTATAACAATTTCAAAAAAACAATTTGAATATACTAAAGAAAGAATTTTTAAAAACGGCTTAAACGAAAAAGTAAATATTGAAATGTTAGATTATAGAGATGTTAAAAAGAAATATAACTCAATAACCTCAATTGAAATGATAGAAGCAGTTGGGCAAAACTATTTAAAAAAATATTTTCAAAAAATAAAAGAAGGTTTAGTAGATAACGGTAAAGCTGCAATTCAAGCAATTACAATTAGTGATAACTTGTATGAAAGGTATAAAAATAAAGAAGATTTTATTCAAAAATACATTTTTCCTGGTGGTTTTTTGCCTTCCAAAAAAAACCTTGTCGAACTTTCAGTAGAAACAGGATTAAAATTTGAAAAATGTAATTCTTATGGCCTCCACTATTCTAATACTCTTAATATTTGGAGGGATGAATTTATAAAAAAATGGGAAAACATATCAGAGCAAGGATTTGATTTAAATTTTAAAAAAATGTGGAATTTTTATTTTTCTTATTGTGAGGCTGGTTTTAGATCAAAAAATATAGACCTGATTCAATTTTCTTTATCCAATAAATAGACATTTATGAAAATTATATTTATTATATTTTCTTTATTTTTATTAACTGGATGTTTAAATAATGATATGAAACCAATAGATTTTAAAGATCAAAAACCAAGACTTATTATAGAGGAATATTTATCAGGCAGTGTCAAAGCATATGGAATTTTACAAAACAGATCTGGGAAAGTTACTAGACAATTTACTGCCGATCTTAATGGAAAATGGGATGGCAAACAGCTGATCTTAGATGAAAAATTTCATTGGAGTGATGGTGAAATACAAACTAGACAATGGCAAATTACCAAAATTGATGAACACCATTATGAAGGAACAGCAGAAGATGTAGTAGGAATCGCTAAAGGTTTTTCTTATGGTCCCGCATTTAAATTTGAATATGTTTTGCTAGTTCCAGTTAAAGGTAAAGAAATTAAAATCACGTTTGATGACTGGATTTTTATGCAAGATGATAAGGTGGCTATTAATAGAGCCACTATGACTAAATTTGGTTTTAAAGTAGCAGAGCTTACAGTTTCGTTTATTAAAAATTAATCAGTAATTTTTTTCATACCTTTTTCGACGATTTTAAAATAAAGGCCATTTGGTATAACTTTTAAAACTTTCATCATAGATGTAAAAGTTTTAGGAAAGTGAATTTCGAATCCCTTACTTTTTGTTAATCCTTTAAACATTTGTTCAGCTGCAAACTCAGGTGATTTTATCATTGGCATAGGAAAGTCGTTTTGATCTGTCATTGGAGTTTTGATAAATCCAGGGCTTACCAATGAAATTCTTACGTTATCTCTTTTAAAATCAAAGTATAAACTTTCTGTAAAACTACTTAGAGCTGATTTTGAAGCACAATACGCCCCAGCAGCTGGTAAACCTCTATAACCAGCTACTGATGAAACAATAGAAATTTGACCAGATTTCTTATCTTTATAATAATCGTATACAGCGTTAATAGAATTTACAGTACCAAAAAAATTGACTTCCATTATTTTTCTAACTTTTTCCAAGTTTAATTTTTTTTCTGATTTAGGATCGTGGATACCTGTACAAAAAACAGAAATATTTATATCACCTATTTTTTTTTTCACCTCATTAAAAACTATTTTACATTTTTCACTATCAGTTACATCAAGTGGAAAATAATCAATATTGTTATGACTTTTTGAAATTTCTTCTAATAATTTTTCTCTTCTAGCAGAAATTGCAACTTTCCAACCTTCTTGCGAAAACTTAATTGCTAAAGCTTTTCCAATGCCGCTGCTAGCGCCTGTAATCCAAATAGTTTTATTATTCATGTTATGATGATGTATAATACTTTTATGGTAAAAAATAAATTTGTATCTTTTGTCCTTTTTACAGCAGTAACATATTTAGCTTCATTTATTGGAGGTATTGCAACTTTATCTTCTAAAGAGCCATGGTACTCTTCATTAAAAAAATCTTTTTTAACCCCACCAGATTGGATTTTTGCACCAGTTTGGACTTTACTTTACTTGCTTATGGCGATCGCAATATGGCACGCGTGGCATAAAAGTAATTATAGCATAAATTTAGTTTATATTTACTTAGCCCATTTATTTTTTAATACAACTTGGAGTATAGTTTTTTTTGTTTATCATAGTATCTCAGTCGCACTAATAAATCTAATTATTATTATTCTCTTTATTATTTATTTAATCTTAAGATACAAAGATATTAGTAAATTAAGTTTTTATTTAATGATTCCATATTTACTTTGGAGTTGTTATGCCTTAATTCTGAATTTAACTTTACTTATTTTGAATTAATTATGGATGATGTTGTTATAATTGGAGGTGGAATTATTGGTGCATCTACAGCTTATTTTTTATCAAAGGAAGGCAGGAAAGTAAAAGTTATAGAAAGAGATCCTACCTATAAAAAAGCTTCTTTCCCTTTATCACTTGGAGGGTTTAGAAGACAATTTTATCAAAAAGAAAATATATTATTAGGAAAATTTGCAAAAGAATTTATTTATCAAATTCCAGATTTATTAAAAACAAAAAAAAATCCAAACCCTACCGCTAGCATGGTCCCCAATGGTTATTTGCTTATGTTTGGTCCTGAGCACGCTGAAGAACAATATAGAGCCCTAGAAAATCATAAGGCCTGTGAAGCTGGAACAAAAAATATTAAAGGTAGTGATTTAAAAAGAATATTTCCTTATATTAATAATGAAGGCATTGAAACAGCAACATACACTGATGATAAAAACGAAGGATGGATTGATCCTTTTTTATTTCATAGCGCTCTAAAGAGCAAAGCTGCCGAACTTGGAGCTGAGTTTATTAAAGGTTATGTAAAAAGTATAAGCGAAATTAAAGCCAAAACTATTATTTCAGCTGCTGGATGTTGGACTAAAGAATTATTAAATGATATTCCAGTAGTTCCTCAAAAACATACAGTTTTTAGAGTGAAATGCCCAACTCATATTCCTGAAATGCCTTTAACAGGTGATTTAACAACAGGAGTTTATTGGCGACCCGAAGGAAAAGAATATTTAGCTGGATCTCCCAATTCAGTCTTTGACGCACAAGACTTGGAACCTGCTTGGAATGATTTTGAAGAATTAGTTTGGCCGGCCTTGGCCAAAAGAATTCCAGCATTTGAAGAACTAAAATTGACCGGTGGCTGGGCCGGCTACTATGATTGTAATAAGTTGGATAATAATGCAGTAGTTGGTAAACACCCAAAATATGAAAATGTATATATGGCCTCAGGCTTTACTGGCAGAGGCTTGATGCAAGCACCAGGAATAGGAAGAGCATTAACTGAATTAATTACCACTGGATCTTATCGATCTATAGATATTAGTTGTTTTGGTGTAGAAAGAGTATTGAAAAAAAATGCAAGACCCGAACCTTATGTATTATAAATGAGTCAAATTTATAATTTTTTTCCACTTTCAATTTATAGAGAAAAATTAAAACTACCTGAAAAAAATAAAAAAGCGATGATTGAAGAAATTGTGAAAATGAAAAAAAGTTCAGACAAGGGATTAAAACCCAAACAAAATGCCTGGACTGGTGATACACATGGCCATGAATATTTATACAAGAATGAAAAGTTCAAATTCTTTTATGAAGAAGTTGAGAGACATGTAATAAAATATATGGATTATTTTGACTTAGACGTTAGTAAATTAGAATTTTATTTTCAAAGATCTTGGGCAACTTTATCTAATTCTAAAGAACATATTTCTCCACATGACCATTCTCAATCAAATTTATCGTTTGCTTATTATCTAAAAAAGCAAAAAGGTGACTCAGAATTTATTTTGATTGATAAATTAAAACATAATGAGTTTATACCTCAGTTATTCACTTCAGTTTCTGCAGAAAGAAATAAAATTTTTAAAAAAAGAACCACTTCAAACATTGCGAGAATAAATATAGATCCAGAGGAAGATGATATTATTATTTTTCCCTCAAAGACTCTTCATGGAACACAAAAAAATATAGACAATAAGGAAAGAATATCTATCTCAGCTGATATTTCTATATTAGCAAGAGAATCAAAAAACCTGGAACATTTAACCCCTCCATTTTCTGAGTGGAAAAAATTTACAAACAATTAATTGTATTAAGCTAGAAAGAATACTAATATTACATTATGAAACTTCACATAGGCGGCGAAACTGTAAAAGAAGGATGGAAAGTATTAAATATACAAAAAAACAACGGTGTAGATTTCGTTGGAGACCTTACAGATTTAAGTCAATTTTCAGATGAATCCGTAGAAGAAATATACGCAAGTCATGTTGTAGAGCATATAGACAAAAAGAAAATAAAAAAAACTTTATCAGGTATTAATAGGATTTTAAAAAAAAATGGAAAGCTTTATGTATCAGTTCCCGACATGGATGTTTTGTGTCATTTTTTTACAAGTCCTTTAGCAACAAAAAAAATTAAATTTCATATTATTGAGATGATTTATGGAGGTCAGAAAGACGAACATGATTTTCATTATTTTGGTTGGAACTATGAAATACTAAAAGATTTTTTAGAAGAAGCGAATTTTTTAAAAGTAGAAAAAGTTAAATCCTTTGGTTTATTTGAAGATACTAGTGACTATAGTCCTTTTGGTTTTCCAATCAGTTTAAATGTAATTGCTCATAAATGAAGAATAAAAAAACTATTCAACCGGTTTTGGGAACTAAAGTGCCAAGATATGCAGGACCTAATACTTTTGCTAGATTGCCAGAATTAAGAGACGTTCAAAGCTGCGATGTTGCTATTGTAGGAATTCCTTTTGATGCAGGAACAAGTTATCGACCTGGTGCTAGGTTCGGCCCACAAAGCATTAGGCAAGCATCAAGGCACTTAAGAACTAACTATCACCCTAATTATGATGCAGAACCTTTCAAAACCCAGCAAGTTGCTGATGCAGGAGATATAGCATGCAACCCATTTAATATAGATGAAGCAATTAAACAAATTGAAAAAGGAGCAACGGAGTTGTTAGAAAAAGTGGGTGGTATAATTAGTATGGGAGGTGACCATACAATTGCCTTTCCATTACTTAGATCAATAAATAAAATTAATAAAGGACCGGTGGCACTAGTTCATTTTGATGCGCATTTAGATACTTGGGATACGTATTTTGGAGCACCGTACACTCATGGAACACCATTTAGGAGAGCAAGAGAAGAAAATTTGTTTTTAGATGATGCCTCGATGCATGTTGGTATAAGAGGACCTCTTTACAGCAGAGACGATTTAAAAAATGATGCAAGTTTTGGTTTTAAAATTATTCATTGTGACGAATTTCAAACAGAAGGTATTGATAAAATAGTTGAAAGAATTAAAAAAAGAGTAGGAAACAATCCTTTATATTTATCAATAGACATAGATGTTCTAGATCCTGCTCATGCTCCTGGAACGGGAACTCCTGAAATAGCAGGCATGACAACAAGAGAAATAGTAAACGTATTAAGAGGTCTTTCAGGAATGAATTTAATATCTGCAGATGTAGTTGAAGTTGCACCTGCATACGATCATGCAGAACTAACATCATTAGCAGCAGCAACTATAATTTATGAATTAACAAATTTGTTTGCAAATAAAAAACTTTAAGATAAATTTGCTAAATGTTAGATAAAAAAAAATTTTACATTGATGGGAAATGGATTGCCCCAATAGATTCAAGAAATCACAAAGTAATCGACCCTTCCAATGAAGAACCGTGTGCAGAGATATCTCTTGGAGGAAAACAAGATGTAGACAAAGCAGTTAGTGCTGCAAAGAAAGCGTTCGGAACTTGGGCTTTCACAAAAAAAGAAGAAAGATTGGAATTGCTAGAAAATCTTTATGTTGTTTATAAAAAAAGATGGGCAGAAATGGCGAAACTCATCTCTCTTGAGATGGGAGCTCCCATGAAGTTTTCAACAGAAATGCAAGCTGCAACAGGAGCTAGCCATATTAAATCTTTTAAAAATATATTGAAAAACTTTCAATTTGAAAAAGATCTAGGAGAAGAAAAGAATAATCAAAAATTATTGTACGAACCAAAAGGAGTCTGTGCTTTAATTACACCTTGGAATTGGCCAATAAATCAGGTTAATTTAAAAGTAATTCCAGCATTAGCTTCAGCATGCACTGTGGTTTTAAAACCATCTGAGATAGCACCTTTATCATCAATGTTACTTGCGGAAATGATTGATGAAGTAAAATTCCCTTCTGGAGTTTTTAATTTAGTAAATGGAGATGGTGCCGTCACTGGCGATGCTTTAACTAGTCATCCTGATATAAATATGATTTCTTTTACGGGTTCCACAAGAGCTGGCGCGTTGATTTCTCAAAATGCTGCTAAAGATTTTAAAAGAATAAGCTTAGAACTAGGTGGAAAAGGTGCAAATATAATATTTAAAGATGCAGATTCTGAAGCAGTAGCAAGAGGTGTTTTAAGATGTTTTAGAAATTCAGGACAATCCTGCAATGCTCCTACAAGAATGCTTGTTGAAAAATCAATTTACAATGAAACTGTAGAAAAAGTAAAAGAATTAGCAAATAATACAAAAGTAGATTCTCCGGAAAAAGATGGTGAGCATATTGGACCAGTAGTTTCAGAAGTACAATTTAATAAAATTCAAACTTTAATTCAAAAAGGAATAGACGAAGGTGCAAAATTAATTGCAGGTGGAACTGGCAAACCTAAAGGTTTAGAAAAAGGATATTATGTAAAACCAACTGTTTTTGCAGATGTTAATAATCAAATGGAAATTGCAAGAACTGAAATTTTTGGTCCTGTGCTATCTATAATACCTTTTGAAAATGAAGATGAAGCTATTTCAATTGCTAATGATACTCCGTACGGTTTAACAAATTATATTCAAACACAAGATAAAGAAAAAGTTAAAAGAGTTGCAAGAAAACTTAGGTCTGGAATGGTAGATGTAAATGGAGTTGGAATAGCTGTAGCTTCACCTTTCGGTGGATATAAACATTCTGGTATTGGTAGAGAAGCTGGAACCGAAGGATTAATAGAGTTTTTAGAAGTAAAAACGGTTGGTGGATGGAATTAATTAATAATAGATTTATCTTTTATACCTTCTAAAAAAGATAAACATTTTTTAATTTCACTTAATTTTATAAATTCATCTATTTTATGAGCCTGTTCAATTGAACCTGGTCCACAAACGGCAGTGCTTATTCCTATTTCTTGAAATAAACCAGCCTCTGTTCCAAATGAAACAACTTCTCTAGAGTTATCACCAGTAATACTAGATACAAATTCACATGCTTCTGAATTTTCCACTCTATCAAAACCGATAATTTCTCCAATTATTTCTTTCTTAATAGATGAGTTTGCAAAAACTTTTTTCATTTCTGGAAGCAATACTTCATTTGCGTATTTGTCTAGTTCTGTATTTAAAAATACTCCGTCTTCTTTAACTACAGGTCTTGTTTCCCAATTTACAAAACATTTATCAGCAATTACATTGTGCGCTATTCCACCAAAAATTCCTCCTATTTGAAGAGTAGAATGTGGAGGATCAAAAATTGAATTTTTTGGTGCTCTATCTTTTAGTTTCTCTCGTAATTCTATTAATTTATTTACATACCTCGCTGCATATTCAACAGCACTTACACCCTTGTGGGGTTGAGAACTATGACCAGCCAAACCTTCAAAATAAGTTGTATATTCATAACAACCTTTATGAGCGTCAATTATTTTCATATTTGTTGGTTCA
>MDSV01189523.1_pt1 | contig 10468 bp, 8 predicted proteins | sample 810851 | NCBI WGS metagenome assembly MDSV01 (sample SAMN05326640, study PRJNA326480) | marine metagenome | isolation source: seawater | place: Atlantic Ocean: North East | collected 2012
AAGGTGTTGATTGGATTTTTGATACTTTCTTCGTATATATAAAAGCATTTAATACTTGGTTAATTGTAGATGTGCTTCAGCCGATGCGTGCATTATATTTAAGAATGCCTGCTGTAGCTACATTAGTTTTGATTGTTGGAGCTGGATATATAATAGGCGGTATTCGTTCTGCTTTAGTCGTTTGTGGATTGACACTATTTATAGCCTTAAGTCCTTGGTGGGATAGAGCTTTAGTAACAACTTATATGGCTACTTTCGGAGTTATCATATCTTGTATAATTGGATTTACTGTTGGAACCTTATGTTTTCAAAATAAAAATAGTGCAAGTTTTATGTTAGGGGTTTGTGATATTTTTCAAACATTCCCATCATTCGTATATTTAATTCCAGTAATGATGCTTTTTGGAATAACTGATACTTCAGTATTAATTGCAGTGATAGTTTATGCAACAATACCTGCAACAAGATATACTATTGAAGGTCTTAGAAGCGTTCCAGTAGCATTGCATGATGCTGCAACAATGTCAGGTGTCACAAAATTTCAAAGGTTATTTAAAATAGAATTTCCTTTAGCTTTTCCTCACATGATGCTTGGTTTAAATCAAACGATAGTATTTGCTTTATTCATGGTAATTATTGGAGCGTTTATCGGAACAGAAGATTTGGGACAATATATTTTAAAAGCACTATCTGACAAAAAAGGTGCAGGTATAGGATTAACATTAGGGATTTGTGTTGCTTTTATAGGGTTGATTTTTGATAACCTGATCCGAACCTGGGTAGATCAAAGAAAAAAACATCTAGGAATAGATTAAGTTAATTTTTTACTTACTTGCTCAATCTATTTATTTAAAAAAGTTTTTAAAGAGTCATCCATTGCAGTTTCCCATGGAGTATGATGTGCAGGAGCAACAGAACCAGTTACAGGTGAAGAAAAAGATTTGTTTCTATAGGTCATAATATTTTCAACCTTATGATGTTCCCAATCTTTAAAATGTTTTCTAATTAATTCAAAATCGATTTTTGGATAGTCAGATAAACTATGAAGTTCTTTTGTATATTCAGTTTGAAAATCAATCATTTGATCAGGATTTTCTAATTTTTCTTCCATAGACACCCACTTATTAATATCTTTTTCTATTTCTGAATTACTTGGAATTTTAATTTTTTCCATTATCACATCTCTTGCAAACCAAGCTTGACAATCAAACATATTAAATGTGTGAAATTGATCTTGCATACCTAGATACAAAAGTTTGTGATTGTTTTGCCAGACTACACCTTTGTATAACTTTAGTGGATACAATCTATTTGTTGTTTGCAGTTTTAATTCTTTTGACAAAAATGGAAAATGGTGAAGATAACCTGTACACAAAATTATAGCATCAGCTTCTTGTTCATGACCATCTTTAAAAATTGTCTTACTACCTTCAAGCCTATCAAGATGAAAAACTTCCTTCATCCCGTTTGGCCATTTAAATCCCATTGGATTATGTCTATAACCTATCGTAACACTTTTAGACCCGTACTTATGACACTGGAGAGCAATATCTTCAGCTGAGTAACTGCTTCCTAAGACAATAACGTTTTTATCCCTAAATTCTTCAGCATCTCTAAAGTCATGAGAGTGCATTATTCTTCCAGGAAAAGATTTCATTCCAGGATATTCAGGAATAAATGGAACTGAAAAATGACCGGTTGATACAACTAAGTAATCAAAAATATCTTTTGAAATTATATCATTCTTTTTATCTCGATAAGTAACCTCAAAATTTTTACCATTATATGAAGCATTAGTCACGCAGTGATTAAATTTGATCTTATCTTTTAAGTTTCCTTTTTTTACTCTGCCTAATATATAATCATATAAAACTTCTCTTGGAGGAAATGAAGGAATTGGTTTCCCAAAATGTTCATCAAAAGAATAGTCAGCAAACTCTAAGCATTCTTTAGGTCCATTTGACCAAAGATATCTATACATACTATTAGGAACTGGATCGCCATATTGATCAGATCCTGTTCTCCAACTATAATTCCATAAACCACCCCAATTTTCTTGTTTATCAAAACAAACTATTTGAGGTATTTTTTCACCTATTTTTTCTGCTTGTTCAAATGCCCTCAGCATTGACAAACCACATGGTCCAGCTCCAATAATTGCTACTTTTGTCATTTAATTATCCTTAGTAAATAAAATTATAAATATACTTTACTAACAAAATACTAAAAATTACAATAAAAAATAATATTATGAAAGCAATACTTGCTATTGATCAAGGAACAACTTCAACAAGAGCAATAGCATTCTCTATTCAAGGGAAAAAATTATATACATCACAATTAGAATTTAAACAGTATTTTCCAAAAAATGGCTGGGTAGAACACGATACCGAAGAAATTTGGAAAACAACATTACAAGTAGTTAAAGATGTAATTCGTAAATGTAAAAAAAACAATGTCAAAATTTTAACAATAGGAATTACAAATCAAAGAGAAACTACGGTTATATGGAATAAAGTAACAGGAAAACCAATTTACAAAGCTATTGTATGGCAAGACCGAAGAACTGAAAACTTATGTCGAAAAATTAAAAGACTAAATTTAGAAAATAAAGTTAGAAAAAAAACAGGTTTATTTGTAGATCCATATTTTTCTGCAACTAAAATAAACTGGATTTTAAATAATGTAAAAAATACAAAAAAATTTTTAAAAAAAAAACAATTATTATTTGGTACTATTGATACTTTTTTAATTTGGAAATTAACAAATGGTAGAGTTCATGCAACAGATGCCACAAATGCATCTAGAACACTGTTGTTTAATATAAATGATAATAAGTGGGATAATGAATTGTTAAAAATATTTAAAGTTCCAAAAAATATTTTACCACAAGTTAAAAATTCAGCGGACAATTATGGGTATACAGAAAAATCCTTAATTGGTGAAGCCATATCTATAACAGGTGTCCTAGGAGATCAACAAGCTGCTTTAATTGGACAGGGTTGTTTTTCTAAAGGATCTGTAAAAAGCACATATGGTACTGGGGCGTTTGTATTGATGAATACTGGTTCAAAAAAAATTAATTCTAAAAATAAATTATTAACAACAATTTGTTATAGAATTAATAATAAAACAACGTATGCTTTAGAAGGATCAATATTTATCGCTGGAGCTGGAGTTCAATGGCTGAGAGATAAACTTAAACTGATAAATAATGCTAGTGATACTGAAAAAATTTTAAAATTAAAAAAAGATAACAATGAAATTTATTTAGTCCCCGCATTTTCTGGTCTTGGTGCTCCATACTGGGATATTAATGCAAGAGGGTTAATTTGTGGTTTAACAAGAAATAGTGATTGGAAAGATATTGTAAGAGCAGTAATTGAATCAGTTGCATACCAAAGCTTTGATTTGCTTAGATCAATGAATAACGATGGTTTAAAACCAAGAATAATTAAAGTAGATGGAGGCATGGTATCCAATGATTGGTTTTTACAATTTCTTTCAGATATTTTAGACATAAAGGTAATTAGGTCTAAAATTCAAGAAACAACAGCTCTTGGAGCGGCATTTATTGCTGGGTACCAAATAGATGTGTATAAATCACTAAATTCAATATCTAAAAAATGGAAGATAAATAGAAGATTTAGTCGTAAAATTGACAAATCTTATAGATCTAAGTTGTTGAAAGGCTGGCAACAAGCAATTAAGAGAACTTTAGTTTAAAGTATAGTTATGAAAAAGATTATTATTATTGGTGCTGGTGCGATGGGATCTGCATTTGCTGTTCCATGCTTAGAAAACAATAATGAAGTTACACTTGTAGGAACTCATCTTGAAGGAAACTTAATTGAAAAAATTAAATCTAATAAAAATTTTCACCCATCATTAAATACTAAGTTGCCAGATAGTTTAAGAGTAGAAAAATTTGAAAAATTAAATTCAATTATTGAGAAAAGAGTTGATATTATTGTTGCTGGCGTTAGTTCAATTGGTATTGATTGGTTTGTTGAACAAATATCTAAAAATTATAAAAAAAAATTACCAATAATTTTGTTAACTAAGGGGTTAGCTATAGTAGATAATGAATTAACAACACTTTCTGATAAAATTGTAAAATTATTGAAAAAAAATGGGCATAAAGAAATAAATATCTCTGCAATTAAAGGACCTTGTTTAGCTGCAGGTCTAGCAAATAAAATGAGAACAGGAACAATTATAGCTAATCCTAATATTAAAGAAGCTCAATCTTTAAAAAAAATTATATCAACAGAGTATTATTCTACAGAAATATCAAATGATCTAAATGGTGTTGAGTTATCTGGTGCAATTAAAAATATATACTCAATGTTAATTGGTGCTTCTCAGGGATTAAGTAACTCTAAAGCACCAATAGAAATTCAATCAAAATATTACTTGAATACTTCTGCATCATTAATTCATAGATCAATATCAGAAATGGTAGAGTTTGTTAATTATTATGGAGGAAATTCTGATACTGTTTATGGATTGGCAGGTCTTGGAGATCTATATGTTAGCGCAATAGGAGGAAGAAATAGTTTAATGGGCAAGTACTTAGGACAAGGTTATCTTTATAATGAAGCTAAGAAAAAATTTATGAAAAATATTACAGTTGAGGGAGCTGAATTAGCATTAGAGATTGGTCCAAAAATTTTCAAAGAGCTTAATGTAAAATATTTTCCATTAATGTTTAGTATGTTGAAAACTATATGTGATAATAAAAAATTAGAAATTAATTGGTAAATGAAAGCAAATTGGAATTATCCAACTACAATATGGATTGGTAAGAATAGAATAAAAGATCTTGCTGAAGGATGTAAAAATTTCAATATAAAAAAACCACTTTTTGTTTCTGATAAAAGTTTAATTGAACTTCCAATGACAAAAAAAATTATTAATAATTTTAAAAATTTTAATATTTTTTCAAATTTTTTAGGTAATCCAAGTGAAACAAATATAGAAGATGGTGTTGAGATTTATAAAAAAAATAATTGTGATGGAGTTATAGCTTTTGGCGGAGGTAGTGCATTAGATGTAGGTAAAACAATAGCTTTTATGTCTTGTCAATCAAAACCTCTATGGGAGTTTGAAGACATTGGTGAATATTGGAAAAAAGCAAATCATAATGATATTTCAAAAATTATTGCAGTTCCAACAACAGCTGGAACAGGCTCAGAAACAGGAAGGGCTACTGTTATTATGAATGAGAAAATTGGTGTTAAAAAAATTATTTTTCATCCCAAAATGTTGCCATCTTTAGTAATTTTAGACCCAAATTTAACTATAAATCTTTCTCCTGGAATGACTGCTGCTACAGGGATGGATGCTCTAGCACATAATTTAGAGGCATTTTGTGCTCCAGGATTTCATCCTATGGCCGATGGTATTGCTATAGAGGGAATTAGATTAATAAAAAATTCATTATTATTAGCAGTAAAAGATGGAAATAATATTGAAGCTCGACTAGATATGTTAACAGCAGCAACAATGGGATCTACAGCTTTTCAAAAAGGTTTAGGGGGAATACATTCTTTAAGTCACCCTGTTAATGCACAACTAAATATTCACCATGGATTATCAAATGCAATTTTTATGCCTTACGTACTGACATATAATAAAAAAGAAATATTAGGAAAAATTACTTCAATTTGTAAATATCTAGATCTAGAAGAAAATTTTGATAGTTTTATAGATTGGATTTTAGAATTTAGAAAAGAGCTTAATATACCGCATAAGTTAAGTGATGTAGTTGATAAAAATAAAATAGATATTGGTAAACTTTCACAAATGGCTCTAGAAGATCCATCCACATCCAGTAATCCAAAAAAATTGACAAAAGAAGATATGAAAATTATGTATCAACATAGTATTTCTGGGGACTTATTTTAAATGAAAAATATGAATATATTAATTTGTGAAGGAAACACACCTGAAGAGGGTAAAGTTTTTCAAGACGTAGGAATTCCAACTCATACAGAAAGTTTAAAAGAAAGTCTTTCTTTTTATAATAAAAATTTGAATATTGATGTTTTAAATCCTTGTTTAGAATTAAATTTAAAAAAAATTATTCCTAACCTTAAAAAATATGATGGTTTAATTTGGGGTGGTAGTAGTTTGAATATTTATAATGATACTATAGAAATTAGAAGACAAATTTCATTTATGAAAGAATGTTTTAAGAGTATAAAAAAAGTTCTAGCTATTTGTTGGGGAATGCAAGTTGCTGTTACCGCAGCAGGAGGTGAAGTAAAAAAAGGGGCTATAGGTTCTCATATAGGAATAGCTAACAATATTGAATTGACGCATGATGGGAAGATTAATTTATTTTATAAAGATAAAAATAAAAATTTTAATTCACCAGCATTTAATTTTGATGAAGTAGTTACAACTCCAAATAATTCAATTCACTTAGCATCTAACAAAATTAATAAGATACAAGGTCTTTATTTTAAGACCGGTGTTAGTGAAATTTGGGGTTTACAATATCATCCAGAAATTACTTATGAAAAAATGATTGCTATCATTAAGTTTAGAAAAGATATTTTAATTAATAAAAGAAAAAGATTCAAAAATGAAAATGAAATTAATAAACATATCAATTTAATTAATGAAGAAATTAAAATTTCAGAAAAAAATTCTAGAATGTTAGAATTAAGAAATTGGTTAAATTTAATTAATTAACTTTTAAAATAAACCTTCAATTTTACCATTTTTATTTAATTTAATTGAATCTGCTGCAGGAACTCTTGGCAGACCAGGCATGGTCATAACAGCTCCACAAATAACAACAATAAACTCAGCTCCTGAAGAAAGTCTAATTTCTCTAACTGGCAAAGCATGCCCTGTTGGAGCACCTTTTAAACTTGGATCTGTTGAAAAACTGTATTGTGTCTTTGCAATACAAATTGGAAGATCTCCATAACCAATTTCTTCAAAATTTTTAAGTTGTTCTCTAATTTTAGTATCAGCAATAACTTCATCTGCACGGTAAATTTCTTTAGCAATTGTCTCAATTTTTTTAAATAGAGGAGTTTTATTTTCATATAAGAACTTAAATTTTGTTTCTTTTTTTTCACATAAATCTGCAACATGTAAAGCTAATTCTTTTGCTCCCACGCCTCCGTTAGACCAGTGAGTACATAAACATGCCTTGATACCTAAATCTTCACAAAATTTTATTAATACCTCAACTTCATTATCAGTGTCTGCAATAAAATGATTAACTGCAACAGTCACTGGTAAACCAAATTTTTTAATATTTTCAATATGCCTTTTTAAATTAACCAAACCTTTTTTTAAAGCATCTACATTTTCATTTTTAAGTTCATCTTTTACAACTCCACCATGCATTTTTAATGCTCTAACTGTTGCAACTATAACTACACAACTTGGTTTTAAATTTGACTTTCTACATTTTATGTCTAAAAATTTTTCAGCACCTAAGTCAGCACCAAATCCTGCTTCAGTAATAACGTAGTCAGCAAGTTTTAATCCAGTTTTAGTTGCAATTACAGAATTACATCCATGAGCAATATTTGCAAATGGTCCACCATGAATAATTGCTGGGTTATTTTCTAAGGTTTGAGTTATGTTTGGTTTGATCGCATCTTTTAATAGTACAGTCATCGGTCCTTGAGCTTTTAAGTCTTTAGCATAAATAGGTTTTCTATTTCTTGTATAAGCAATTGTTATATTTCCAATTCTATTTTCTAAATCCTCTAGATCATTTGACAAACAGAAAATAGCCATTATTTCTGAAGCAACTGTTATATCAAAACCATCTTCTCTTGGAAAACCATTTGCAATACCACCTAAGTTTATATTAATTGATCGTAAAGAACGATCATTCATATCCATAACTCTTTTCCAAACAATTCTTCTAACATCTATATCTAATTTATTCCCCCAATAGATATGATTATCAATTAAAGCTGACAATAAATTATGAGCAGATGTTATTGCATGAAAATCTCCAGTAAAATGTAAATTGATTTGTTCCATCGGAACTACTTGAGCATATCCACCACCTGCGGCACCACCTTTCATTCCGAAAGAAGGTCCAAGGCTTGGTTCTCTTAGACAAACAATAGATTTTTTTCCAATTTTATTTAAACCATCACTCAAACCAACTGAAGTTGTAGTTTTACCTTCACCAGCAGGTGTAGGTGTGATAGCGGTAACTAGCACTAACTTTCCATCAGTTTTATTTTTTAATGTATTTAAATATTCCAAATTAATTTTTGCAATATGTCTACCTATAGGACTAAAAGCCGAGCTTTCATCAGGCACATTTATCTTTGTTAGAATATCCTTTATAGGTTGCATTTTAGCTTCTCTAGCTATTTGAATATCTGATTTTACTTCACTCATTAAAATTCCTATAAAATTTAATTTTTTTTTGTGCTGATTGATATCCTTTTTTCACAATTTTTGAAACTTCTAAAAAATATATATAAAAAAAATAAGATCTATTTATATTGATTTATATAAAATTAAAAAATGCAAAAATATTCAATATTTAACCTTATAAAAAATGCTTTTTTAAAGCATGAAAATTGGGATCTGGCCTGGAAAGACCCAACTCCAAAAAAAGAATATGAAGTTGTTATTATTGGTGGTGGAGGACATGGTTTAGCTACCGCATATTATTTAGCAAAGGAACACAATATTACTAATGTAGCAATCGTTGAAAAAGGTTGGATAGGCGGAGGAAATGTAGGAAGAAACACAACTATTATTAGATCTAACTACATGCACGATGATAATGCTTTATTTAGTGAATTTGGAATGGATTTATGGAGAAAGATGAGTCAGGATTTAAATTATAACGTAATGTTTTCTCCAAGAGGGATTATCAACCTTGCTCATTCTGATGCTCAAATGAATGTATATGCTAGAAGAGGAAACTCTATGCGTTTGAATGGTATAGATGCAGTTCTTTTAAATAGAGAACAGGTAAAAGAAATTATACCTATGGCAGATTTTTCAGACAATGTAAGATTCCCTATTTTTGGTGGATTGATGCAACCAAGTGCAGGTACAGCTAGACATGATGCGGTAGCATGGGGTTATGCGCGTCAAGCAGATTCAATGGGAGTAGATATTATTCAAAACTGTGAAGTAACTGGTTTTGATATATTGAATGGAAAAATTCAAGGTGTAAGAACATCAAGAGGAGATATTAAAGTTAAAAAAATTGGGTTATGTGTTGCTGGTAGTACAAATATTTTAGCAGAAAAATTAAATATGACTTTACCGGTAGAAACGCATTTGCTTCAAGCATGTGTTTCTGAACCAGTAAAACCTGTTTTAGACAGAGTGGTTACTTTTGGTGCAGGACATTTTTATATCAGTCAATCAGATAAAGGTGAGATGGTAATGGGAGGAGATTTAGATGGATATAATAGTTATGCACAAAGAGGAAACTTACCAACTCTTCAGCATGTATTAACAGAAGGAATTGCGATGATGCCATTTTTAAGCAAACTAAAAATGCTTAGAACTTGGGGTGGAATTATGGATATGTCTATGGATGGTTCACCAATAATTGATAAAACACACATTGAAGGTTTGTATTTAAATTGTGGATGGTGCTACGGTGGATTTAAAGCAACTCCTGCATCTGGATGGACATTTGCACATACAATTGCTCAAGATAGAGTTCATCAATTAAATTCTGGCTATAGTTTAAATAGATTTAATACAGGCCACTTACTTGATGAAAAAGGCCTTGGAACAAAAACTTGGATTTCATAAATGTTACATATTAAATGTCCTCACTGTGGTATGAGATCACAAAATGAATTTTCTTATGGTGGTGATGCAACCGTTAAAAGACCGGAACTCAATAAAGAAGTTTCTGATAAGGACTGGGATAATTTTGTTTATAATAGAAAAAGTTTAAGAGGAAAACATTTAGAGTTGTGGCAACATTTATCAGGGTGCAGGCAATGGATAAAAGTTGAGAGAGATACTGCAACTCATGAAATATTTAAAACAATGAAAGCTAATGAGGATAATTTGTAATGAATCAAAATTTTCGATTATCAGATGTTGGATTAATAAATAGAGATAAAAAATTATCATTTAAGTTTAATGGAAAAATTTATTATGGTTACGAGGGAGATACTCTAGCTTCAGCTTTAATAGCTAATGGTATTCATTTAATTGGTAGAAGTTTTAAATATCATAGACCAAGAGGATTTTTTGGAGTTGGAGTTGATGAACCGTATGCAATTGTTCAACTATACAGAAACGGTGAGACTGAACCTAATATAAAAGCTACAGAACAAGAGCTTTTTGAAGGGTTAGAGGCAAAAAGTGTTAATTGTTGGCCTAGTGTTAACTTTGATATTGGAGCAATAAATAATTTTTTAAAGATATTTCTTCCAGCAGGATTTTATTACAAAACTTTTATGTGGCCAAAAAGTTTTTGGTATAAAGTTTA
>MDSV01055668.1_pt1 | contig 10467 bp, 9 predicted proteins | sample 810851 | NCBI WGS metagenome assembly MDSV01 (sample SAMN05326640, study PRJNA326480) | marine metagenome | isolation source: seawater | place: Atlantic Ocean: North East | collected 2012
CGAGCTTTTTTCTTTCTCTCTCTCTCTCTCGCGCGTCGCCGGCGAAAGCGGGCGCCTCGGACGTCGCCCTCTCGATCGTTTCCATCTCCCATCTCCCGTCGTCTCCCGTCTCCATCGCGCGTCCACGCGTCATCGTTCGTTCACCCTCGCGTCTCCCTCCCTCGCTCCACCGCTCGGCGAGAGAGACCGAGAACAGGATGGCGGCGAATCATTCACGCATTCCATCCCGCGCCGCGCATCAATCCAATCGACACCGACACGTGGGTGATTGGATTGGTGCCGACGATTGGACGACTCGACACCTCGCGACGCGCGTCCGACGGTGGACATGGCGCGCGCGAGCGCGAGTGAACTGAGAGAGGACATCGAGCGAAGACGCGCCGAGGTGGTGAAGCGATTGAACGAGATCGCGCGCGCGCGGGCGGAGATCGCGGCGCTCGAGGAGGCGCTTCGCGCGCGGGTTCGAGACGACGAGCTCGATCGATTGGAGCGCATGCTGCGATCGCCGACGTCCTCGGATGAGTTCGCGGAGGTGATGACGGGGGAATTCGTGGGGGGGAGAGCGTCGGCGAGCGAGGGCGAGGGCGAGGGCGAGGGCGAGGGCGAGAGCGAGGAGGAAGAGGCGACGGCGGAACGCGCGAAGACGACGAAGACGGCGGCGCGCCGATCGAAGCCGAACAGGACCTGGAAACGGTACACCGAGAAGGAGAAGGCGTTCATCTTGGAGAAAATGTGGGAGCAGAGATGCCTCGGTCACTGGAAACATTTGTGGGGCGGCGCCGGTTGGAAAGAGGCGGAGAAGGCGAGCGGGACGAGACGCGTATGCGACGTGTTCACCGTGGAGATGGCGCGGGAGCTCGGAAAGATCGAGGGAAGAAGCGCGAATCCAGCCGCCGTCTCGCAGTTTTTCGCCAGTCACATGAGAGACGATTATATCAAAATTTTCAAGGAAAAATTGGCGGCAGAAAAGGCGACGGTGGAAAAGAGGCGCGTCTCGTCGCCCAACAAGCGGGCGCGAGCGAGCGCTCCCGCGAAGCTGACAAAGAGAAGCCGACCAAAAGTCACCGCGCAAGAAGATGATCTGACGATAGGTGTGGATGGTTTGGAGCTGGGCCCTCACATGCGGGTTAAACTCTTGAAAACGACGAGGTTGGTCACCGGACGCGACGGGAAGACGGTTCGAGAGAAGATTCCCGGCGTTCAGTTTTGTAATCGCTGCAAACGCACGAACGTCCACAATGGCGCGCAATTCAATAGTTCCGCCACATGTATACCGTGCGCTGATCGAATGAAAGAGCTCAGCGCGTTGAAGGCTTCGGGTATAACGCTCGCCAAGTCGTCCGCGCATCGAAACGACGGCGCAACCGGCAAGCGCAATTTGGAATGGCAAGTACGAAACAAGGAATGGTTTGAACTCGTCAAAGCGATCAGAGACGGAGAAGACAACAAACTCGCAGATCTCAAGGAACATGTCATCGAGATGAAGCAACGTTTCCCTGACATGGTCGATTGGGATCAAGAAATTTTCTGCATCGCGGCGCTCGAAAGCCGCCACCCGATTCGCGTCATCAACTGGGGACTCGCGAATGGCGCCTCAAAGAAGGAGATCAATGAGAACGCGGTGAGAGCCGCGGTCGAACGCAAACAGATGGACGTCAACACCAGGGAGGGTTGTATCTTCGTACCGGCTTTGAAGGTGTTGAAGCACTTGCACAGATGCAACTTTCCAATTGGCTGCGACTCGTTGCACGCGGCGTGCGCCTTTGGAGACGTCGACTGCGTTCGATATTTGAAAGAAAACGTCGAGTGCTGTGATTTTACACGTTGGGAAAACTACAAACGGTACGATGGAAAGATGAACGAGCTCATGCTCGTCGCCGCGCAAGAAGGTCACGTGGAGGTATTAAAATTTCTGTACGATGAGGATTGCGATTTCTCCATCGACGATGCAGGGAGCTGTCTGGAACTCGCGGCGGAGCGAAAACCTGAGCGTGCGCCGGGATACGAGGCTGTCAAAGAATGGATACAATCGTTACCGGAATGGAAGGAATGGGTATCGGAGAAGGACAGAGAAGATTAATGGAAGTTGTAATGACCACTGTACGCTCGAGAAGGTGATTTTGTTAACACGCGTGAAAGTTTGTAGGTTCGAGGCAGCCTCGAGAGAACGAACGAGCGGGCGCGAACGAGCGAGAGTCTGCGTCTTGTCTTCATCGCGCGACTCGTCTCGTTCGATCATCGGTCGATCGGGATGTGGTCAGGCTGTGCGCTCGAAGACTCCTTTGAATTGGACCCTCTCGAGGCTGGCGAGGAACCGCGCGGCGGCGATGCGTTTGGCGGTTTGGATCACGAACTGAACGGCTACATCGATGAAGAACTGTTCAACCTGTGCGGATTTGGTTCATATTCGACGATGGGACGCTTGCCAGGAGCGAACAGAGGCGATGATTCCACCGTTCTAGATATAGGATGCTTCGACGCCATGAGCACGGACGCTCTTCTCATGCACGGAGACTTCTCCGATCTCTTCTCGACGATACCGGTTCCGGATCACGCCGAAACTGCTCGACGCGATGTGAGAGAGGAGAAGGCTATTGTTGAAACACCGATTTCGAAAGAAAGAAACCAACGCAAGCGGGAAGCGAGACCGCGAGCGGCGAGGACTTCAACGGAGAAGCGCAGCGTGAGGAGCACGTCAAAGTACAGAGGAGTGACGCACCATTGCCGCACGGGTAAATTCGAGAGCCATGTATGGCACCGGGGTAAACAGGTTTATTTGGGCGGTTTCTCGAGGTATTCATTCTCATTCTCCACTGTTTTCCCTGTTTCACCGTCATCTTAACAGCGAAGAACAAGCCGCGACGGCGTACGACATCATCGCGATCAAGTGTCGCGGAGAAAGAGCTCAAACAAACTTTGATTTGCGGAATTACGCCGGTGAGCTCGCCAATCTCGATTCGATAACGGAGGAAGATCTCGTGCTATCTCTCAGAAGACAGAGCAAGGGATTCAGTAAAGGATCTTCGCGGTTTCGGGGCGTGACGCGCCACGCCAAGGGCAAATTTGAAGCGCGAATTGGACAGATAGTCGGGAAAAAGTATCGATGTGCGTGTTATCATCATGTTTTGAAATTGTACTGACTCCTTCTCGCAGATTTGGGGTTGTTCGACACAGAGACCGAGGCGGCGGTCGCGTACGACTGCGCCGCGGTGCAAGAAAAAGGTCTCGACGCTTTGACGAATTTCGACATCAGCGAGTACTCGGAAATCTTGGCAAAGCACTATCAGAACGAGGACGTCGTACAAACCGGTTCCAAGCGCAAGTACGCGAGGATTGATCCAAAGGTATCCGAGCGAAATTTTCGAGCAGAGCTCGCGGCGAGTAAAGAACTCGGCGAATTGTCCTCGCGCGACATGAAACCCGGCCGAGCCATAGAGCGGGATCCGAGCGCGAATGCGCTCGAGACGGTTCGACGAGTTTTCGACGCTGAGATTCGCGCGCGACCGACCGCGCGCGACGACGAGAGCGCACTTCACGACGATCGTCGCGCGACGGACGCCATTCGCGAGTTGCGACGAATCGTGGAGGAGGCGCAGACGGCGCTCGACACGGGTAGAGAACGACTCGACGACGCGAATCGACGCCGGTGACGTCCAACCGTTCCACGCATCGCATCGCATCGCATCGCATCGCATCGCATCACTAACAATAAAATCGCACGTGTGATAATATTTCAAGTCGAGCGACGACGCGCGCGGCGCGTTTACTTGTCGGCGGCTTGCTTGGCGAGACGCGCCATCGTGGAGAAGGTGAACCCTTGCACGACGGCGAGCGGGGAGAAGAGCACGAGAAGCACGAGCGGCAAGTTAGATCCACCACCGGAGGACGCCTTGGACGCCTTAGATTTCTTCTTCTTCGGCGCCGGCGCTTCCTTCTTTCCGCCCCCGCCGAGTTTGGGCAACGACAACTTCGGCGCGCTCAACTTCGGCGCGCTCGGCAACGACGGCGCGCTCAACTTCGGCGCGCTCAACTTCGGCGCACTCAACGTCGGCATAGACGGCGCGCTCAACGTCGGCATAGACGGTGCCTTGAGAACTTGCTTCGTCTTCTTCGGCGCCGCGGGCTTCGACTTGGCCTGTTGCTCCGCGAACAGATCGCCCGCCAGAGCCTTGGAATCAGCCTTGTCGCCCTTGGCCACCTGCGCCACCTCCACCGCCGCGGTCGCCGCCAACGGGGTCGTCGCGATCGTCATCGCGAGCGCGGCCGCGCACGCGCGTTCAGCGCCGTTCGCGCGCGCGATCGCGCACGCGCCTCGCGACGAACGCGTCGTCGTCAGGACCGGGGTCGTCGTCGCGCTTCGCGCCGCGATCATGTCTCTCGGTGTGGTGTGTTTATCCGAAACCGGTGTGCGCGTGCGTCTCGAAGAGGTGACGAGCGTGCGTTCGAGGGTGGATCGAACGCGACGAAACGTGCGTGTGACGAACGCGCGCGTCCGTGTGTGCGGGACCTCGGTCGAGGAGACGTCGACGCCATCGACGCCATCGATCGCGACGGCGTCGACCCCATCGCGATCGAGAAGAGACGACGAACCCTCGACCGTGGGTCGAGAAAGGACTCGGGTCTGGTCGTGATGCGTGGACTCGTTCGTCAGTCACGACCCGTCAAAAAGACACACACACAGACAGATCGACCGCGATCGCGATCTTTCGAGACGCAGGGACGCGATGGGTCGTGGTGGCATCACCCGTAGTCGAGATGTGTATACACCCATCACGAGCACAAGTGCTACTTGTACTAATAATACACGAGTCAGGGTTCACGACCGGCGCGCGACCACCCCCTCGACCGCGCGGGGCGCATGTTTGAATGGAGGGTTTCGAGGTGAGCCGTCCCGATGGCGTTTGCATCGATTTGAATGGATGCGCGCGGCATCGCGCGACGCGACGCGCGCGTCGATCGTGATCGGTGTGATTTTGAGATGAACGCGCCGTTCGGGGGAGGGGGTGCGACCCGGACGCGATCGTCGTCGTCGTCGTCGTCGTCGTCGTCGAGCGGGGATGAGGATGCGCGACGCGCGGTGCACCTGTTGCAAAATCAAATTCGCGCGCAAGCGCGAGAGATCGCGCGTCTGCAGCGAGAGGTCGTGGACGCGCATCGCGAGCGAGACGCGCTGGCGGGAGAGGTGATGAAACCGCTCGATGTGAGGTTTAAGGATTGCGTGAGAGATTTGATTCGGGAGACGACGTGGTTTCGATTGCGATCGGTGGAGGAGACGATCGAGGTGAACGCGTACGAGAGCGCCACGCGCGCCGAGTTTGATTTGGCGGGGGCGAGGAGCGTGATGGAGGCGAAATTTCCAGATTTGAACGCCGTCGAGGTGAAGACGAGGGAAGATATCGGTGGGTTTGGGTTTGAGTTGGCGTCTCGTCCGTTCAGGGGGGAACTGTTGGTGTTCAAGGCGAGAGCGCACTTGGAGAAGTTGCTCGGCGTGGCCAAGGCGCCGACGCTCGCGGTGACGCCGTCGCCGCCGTTTCCTTGGAACGGAAAGACGAAGTGGAATCCGGCGTTGGAGACGTCGTTGGACATCGACGGAGTGGCGATCGACGCCAAGTACACCATGGTGCGAGATTCCGTGTCCGTCGATCACTTGGACTTTGAGGTGAGCACGACGCACGAGGAGTACGGAGACGTGTCGGTGCAGCGCGTCAGTCAGCACACCGTGGCGGAGGAACAGCTCGACATCAACCCGGGAGGGTGTTGGCGCGCGAGCTGGTCGCAACGCAAGGGTGAATACGATTTAGGGGCGCACTTCAAGACGGATAAGGGCATGGAGTTGGAACTGAGCGCGGGGCGCCAGTTTGCCAAACACTTTCGCGGCAAGGCGACGTCGCGCGTCGCCGCTCGCGAGCTCGAGGTTCAGATTGGATACGAGTTCACGGAAGAGTTGAAGGGATGGGAGGTGGTCGCGAAATCCGTGCTCTCGACGCAAGGGTTGCAAAACCCGACGTTCCAGCTCAATCACGCGTGGGAGTTTTGAAACCGACATTTAATTTATACATACACAGACTATCTCACTCAATCGTACCCGGGCGTGCCCTTGGTGAATCCCTTCCCGCGTCCGCGACCTCGTCCTCGTCCGCCGCCGCGTCCGCCGCCGCGTCCGCCGCCGCGTCCGCCGCCGCGTCCGCCACCGCCGAGTTTCGCCGACGCGGGCGTAAACTTTCGAGACTTCGTCTGGCCGGGCTTCCACTCGCCGCCGTAAAATTCCGTCTTATCTCGAGACTTCCCGCCGCCGCCGGACCTCTCGTACCCACCTTCGTCGTATTCACCATCGTCGTCGTCGTCGTACGCGTCGCCCCACGATCGGTCGTCCTCGGCGGCCTCGGCGCCGCCGCCGTCGGGATCATCGAGCGCCATGTCGAAAATTTCCCGCGCAATCTCCGTCACGCCGGCACCCGTGGACGTGGACGCCATGAGAACCATCGTTCGCGCGCGTTTCGTGTATCGAAGCTCCTCTTGAATCAAATACGCTCGTCGCGCGAGATCGTTCGGGTTCACGCAGTCGCACTTGTTGAGAATCACCGCGCACTGCGCCTGGCCGTACTTGGACAGGAACGCCAACATCTCCCTATCGGAAGCCTTCAAACCGTGTCGAGCGTCGACGACGAGGTACACGCGCTTGAGATTGGGACGCGACGTGAGGTACTTGTCCATCAATTCGTTCCACGTCTCCACGCGATGTTGTTTCGCGAACGCGAATCCGTACCCGGGCATGTCGACGAGACGCACGCGTTCGTCGAGCGAGTAAAAGTTTAAACTCTGCGTCTTCCCCGGCACGTCGCTCGAGCGCGCCACCGAACTTAGCGACAACGCGTTGATGAGCGAACTCTTCCCCACGTTCGAACGGCCCGCGAAGGCAATCTCCGGGACGTCATCCTTAATCTTACTCGCGCCCTTACCCACCGCGTGCGCCGGCGGTTCGTTGCCCTCCTTCGCCGCCGCCGCGATAAACTTGGCCGTCCGCTTCGATCGACCCACACCGAGCAGACTCCGCGTTCGACTATCCAACATTCCCACGTCGTACATCGCGTATCTCGCCGTCACCTCGCTGATCTCCTCTCGATTTCTCAACACCCGCGCCGTTCGTCCCGCCGTCGACGCCGTCGTCGCCAAATTATACTTTTTAATCCTCCCCATGATCGCCCCGTCGATCGGAAGCGCGCGAAACTTGGCCCTATTGCTCAATTTCCCCTCCGCGTCCCCGCTCAGGGTGTCCAACAACCGATCAATCTTCAAACCACCCTCGGGAATCGTCGACCGCAGCGGCGCCGCCGACCCGCCGCCGTCCCCCGACGTCGTCGCCTCCCCCCGTCCACCATCGTCCTCCGCGCCTCCCCCTCGCGCCGCGAACGCGACGCGACGTTCACGCACCGCCCTCGCACGCGCGCGTCCACCCGCGCGCGTCCACGCCACCACCGAACCGTTCGCGAATCGCAAAAAAGGCGTCGACACCGCCGACACCGCCGTCATCGCGACGACGCGTCTCACCACCCTCGTCGTCGTCCTTCTCGTCGCGTCGCGCGCGGAGACGCACCGCGCGTCGCCCGCCTCGCGTCCTCGCGCACCGCTCGCGCGTCCTCCTCCCGCGTCGTCGTCCCTCTCGGGACGTTCGTCGACGCGTCACTTTTTGACGATTTCGCGCGTCGTCGTCGCCCGGCCATGTCGACGACGCGCGTCGCGTCTCCGCGCTCGTTCGCGCGACGGACGCGCGCGGCGCCGTTCGCCCGGCGCGTGCGCGGCGCCGTTCGCGCGTCCGGTGCCGCGCGCGACGACGACGACGACGTCCCGACCTCGTCCGAGTCGACCGACGACGGCGCGCGTCTCGAACGTTGGCGCGCGCGCGCGCGAGCCATGCGAGTGAAAACGCTCAAGGAGCGACTGTCGAGCATGAACCTTCGTCACGACGATTGTTTGGACAAATCCGAGCTCGTCGATCGAGCGGCGAGGGCGTGGTTGACGCGCGCGGAGAACCGAGCCGCGCGTCTTCCCCTTCGGCAGTTGGGGAACGCGGGCGGAATGTCGCCGAGATCGGGCTACGCCGTGGTGACGCTCGATGTGGGGGGTGAGATCGGTCTGTGTGATTTTGTAATCGATACCGGGGCGACGACGGCGTTGATCACGCCGAAAGTGCTGGAGATGTTGGACGCGGGACGCGTTCGCGAAGGGGCGGCGGTGCGAGGACTCACGGGGACGGGTGAGACGTTGCGACAAAAGGTGACGGTGACGGAGGCGCGTTTGGGGAGTGAGACGTTTGATCTCGACGCCGTCGTCACCGATCTGTCGGCGGTGGGATTACCGCCCACCATAGGTGGATTGCTCGGATTGGATTGGTTGGGAAAGTACGAGGTGGAGTTTGATTTCTCGGCGTCGACCATTACGTTTTGGCCGAGAGGGTCCGTATCGTGGGGGGCGCTCGACGTGGATGAGCTCGTGCGCGTGACTCTGGGCACGCACAAGGTTGGGTTGAAGACGGTTCGGTGCACGCTGAACGACGCGGCGCCGGTAGACGCCATCGTCGACATGGGAAGCTTCTTCTCCGTCGTCAACTGGATGGCGAGCGCTGCCGCGGGCGTCGGTCCGGATTCGCCGAGCGTAAAGTCTGGGGGATTACAGGTGTCGGGCGTGGACGGGAATAACGTGAGCATGTCCATGGCGCCGTACGATTTGCGCGTCCTCGGGGACGATGAAGAAGTCGAGTCTGTTTATCGAGGCATGTGTTGCGTCGGGGACTTACCGGCTTTCAACGCCTTGGGCGCCTCGGTCTCGCCCTTCATGGCGCTCGGTCTGGACGTCATCGGGCGAGGACGGATGGTGTTCGACGCGTCCGAGAGCGTCATGTACCTCGCCAAGGGCGACGTCGGGTACGGAACGTGATATATAATATTCTTTCGCTATAACAACGCGCGCACGTCCTCGGCGTCCTCCACTAAATCCCGCGCCGTCGCTCCCGCGCTCGACCGTTTCGTCGCATCCGCCCCGAGTTCGAGCAGCAATTTCACAACCTCTCGGTGCTCTCCCCTCGCCGCGTGATGCAACGCCGTCTCCTCGTCCTCGTCCTCGGCGTCGACGAGCGCGTCCAGCGTTCCTCTCTCTCGCGCCGACTCCGTCAACGCTCGCACCACCTCGACGTGTCCCGACGCCGACGCATCGTGCAACGCCGTCCCACCACTCTCATCTCTCACCGTCGGGTCGGCCCCACCCACGTCCAATAACGTTCGCACGCGCGAGAGTTTCCCGAACAGCGCCGCCGCGTGCAGCGCCGTCTCCCCGTCCTCGTTTCTCGCGTTCACGTCCTCGTTCGCCTCCATCAACGCCCGCACGCGCGATTCAAAAGTCGCGTCATCCACCGCATCGTCCTCGTCGTCCTCATCGCACGCCTCGAAGACGTCTCTCGCGCGCGCGCTGACCCTCGTCGTCGAATCATCCACCGCCGCCTCTCCCGAGAGTCGAAGCGATTCGAGCACGCGACGGTACTCCTCGTCGTCCGGTCCTCCGTCGCGGTCGTCGTCCTCGATCGACGACGCGTCTTCGCGCGATCGACGCGTCGGTCCGTCGCGAATCGCGTCGTCGAACGTCATGACGCGACCGACGATGGCGTCGACGTCGTCGAACGTCTCCTCGTCGAATTACGGGTTCGACGCGCGAGGAAAGGTGATCGTCGTCACCGGAGGCACGCGAGGGATCGGGTTGGGCGTCGCGCGCGCGTTCGCCGAGCGTCACGGGGCGAAGCGCGTGTACAGCGCGTCGAGAAGCGCGCGGGACGGGTGGAGGTCGAGCGACGGCGTCGTCGTCGAGCTCGCGGTGGATTTATCCACGGAGGATGGGGCGAAAAAGTGCGCGAAGGCGATCGAGGCGAACGGAGATGATCGCGTGCACGTGTTGGTGCACAACTCTGGGACGTCGTGGGGGGCGGAGTTGGAGACGCACGACGACCGCGGGTGGGACAGGACGTACGCGTTAAACGTGCTCGGCGTGTTTCGTCTGACGCGCGAGCTCTTACCGGCGCTCACGCGAGGGGCGAGCGCGACGGATCCATCGAGAGTGATCATCATAGGGTCCATAGCCGGTATCAGACCTCAAAAGTACCCGACGTTTTCGTACGACGCGAGCAAGGCGGCGGCGCACCACCTGGCGCGCAAACTCGCCGACGAATTCGCGAGTAAACGAAAACTGCCCATCACCGTCAACGTCGTCGCCCCCGGATACGTGCCGACCAAGATGAGCAAAGGTCTCGAAAAATACGGCGATTCGAGCGAGGACATCGTGCGCGAGACGATCCCGCTCGGTCGCGCCGGGACGCCCGAGGACGTCGCCGGCGCCGTCGCGTTTCTCGCCAGCGACGCCGCGTCGTGGATCACCGGCGTCGTCTTACCCGTGGACGGCGGATTTCTCGCCAAACTTTGAAAC
>MDSV01085893.1_pt1 | contig 10467 bp, 10 predicted proteins | sample 810851 | NCBI WGS metagenome assembly MDSV01 (sample SAMN05326640, study PRJNA326480) | marine metagenome | isolation source: seawater | place: Atlantic Ocean: North East | collected 2012
AACCAAACGCTTTTTTTAGTCACTTAGTGAAGCTTATTTAGTTTTTGATCTTTGCCATTAGTTTAGAACGAATATTCAATTATATTTCTTAATCACGAGTGTGGCAAATACCAGCAAGCAAAAAAAAATCGCTATTTTCGCCCCAATAAAGTAAAGCTTTACAAGTTATGAAGTGTACTTTTTTACCCTAGCAGGATTTAGACATAAGCCATGATTAAGGAATTGAAAGATTTTCCACGTGTTTCCCTTTGCCATCAGCCAACTGCTCTTGAGGCGATGCCTCGCTTAAGCGAGGCGGTAGGTGGACCTAACCTTTGGATTAAACGAGATGATTGCACAGGTTTAGCAACAGGTGGAAATAAAACGAGGAAATTAGAATTTTTGATTGCAGATGCTATTGAAAATGGTGCTGACATGGTCGTTACGCAAGGAGCGGTGCAATCCAACCACGTTCGTCAAACCGCGGCTGCTGCATGTAAATTTGGTCTTGGTTGCCATGCTTTGCTTGAACGCCGTGTGCCGGATCGGCAGCCTGATTATGAGGAAACGGGCAATGTTCTCTTTGACCACATGTTTGGAACTAGCATAGAGTTTCGACCGGCAGGTTTGGATATGAATGCTGAGGCTATTGAGGCCACAAAAAAATTGGCAAAATCGGGGCGAAAGCCTTATTTCATTCCTGGCGGTGGGTCTAACGAAATTGGTGCTCTCGGCTATGTCTCATGCGCCTATGAAATTCTTGATCAAATCAAAACAGACAGATTGGATATTGGATGGATTGTTTTGGCAACCGGTAGTACTGGCACCCACGCCGGCTTGCTTGCCGGATTGCATGCCGCTGGTTCGCAAATACCGGTGATGGGCATTAGTGTCCGCCAACCCAAGGACAAGCAAATTGCTGCTGTATACAAATTAACCCAGAGTACCGCCGCCTCAATTACCGACAAACCAATTGGCGTTGAGAAAGTGATCGTTGATGATGGGTACGTTGGAGCTGGTTATGGCCAGCCAACTCAAGGAACGCTGGATGCTATCAATTTAATTGCCCGGCGGGAAGGTGTTCTGTTGGATCCTGTTTATTCTGGCAAGGGGCTAGCGGGCATGATTGGGCTGATTGGCCAGAAATTTTTTGATACTGATAAAGATGTTTTGTTCCTGCATACTGGCGGTGCGGCGGCCTTATTTGCTTATGGGAATCAGTTTTCAGTCGCTGCCGAATAGGAGCTATCTTTTCGGCTTTAGATTGCTTCTCAGGAAATGGGGGTGCCGATGGTTCGGGTGGGCTTTTTGGCTTTTGATCAAATTAAGATGGGTGTGAAAGATTAGCCTCATGATCCTCCGGCCAATCTTATGGTTTTTATCGGCAAGTGGGCGTTACGCTCGCATCCTGCTTCCCCTTGGAGTGCTGATGGCATTGCTATTGCCAAGCACCAATGGGTTTTTCAAGCCAGCAGCGCCTTTTATTTTGGTCATATTGGCAGGTTCTGCGTTCGTACGACTTGATATTGGTGCGGTGCTAAAGGCGGCACTTCGTCCCCAACGATTGTTTCGCAATTTTGTTATCTCTCTCGGTCTTTTATTGGTATTACCGGTTTTGTTTTTCACCATTGCCAAATGGTGTGGTTTGTCCAACGAAATGTTTCCCTTGGTAACATGGTATAGTGTGGCACCGCCGGTTGGCACAACGATATGGATGTGCGTGCTACTAGGTTTCACCGCACCGATTGCGATGGAAATAGTACTGCTAACAAATTTACTTGCTCCATTTACTGGCCCGTTCCTTGGCGAATTTCTTCTCGGTGCTGAAATACCGGTGTCCTCGGCAATGCTGTGCTTGCGGATTGGAGCTATTCTGGGTAGTGGCCTTTTTCTGGCGATTTTAACCAAATATATCCTAGGAGAGAAACGCATTGAGGCAAACCGGTACCAGCTTGATGGAGTGTCTACGATTGCAATGCTTGCATTCCTTTTACCAGTTTTTGATGGGATTGGTGTCATGGCAGTAGCTGCTCCATTTTTGACTTGTGCCTGCCTCGGGCTTGCGTTTGGGTTAAATTTTGGCACTCAGGCGCTGATTTTTATAAGCAGTCGGTCACTTAGGTGGTTCCGAAATTTTGGCTCAGCCAAACAGTTGCAATTACCTGAAGGTACGCGGTCAGTTGCGGTGGTTGCTGGTAACCGCAATCTGGGTCTGTATTTTGCCGCGCTTCCAGTTGATCCCTTGTTTTCATTGTTTGTCGCTGCATACCAAGCTCCACTTTATTTAACGCCAATGGTTGCGGGCTGGTTTGCGGATCGGTCGCGCCAACCATGATCATATTAGTATCTGGAACGAAACTGCGGCTTTCTTTATGTCCCGTAAGGATGGATTGCAGTGTGCTTATCATCTGTTACGAGGGCATGGTTGGATGAACAAAATCATGTATTTTCGGCTGAATGCCAGCCAGACACGCCGGAACGCTATGATTGATGCGCTTCGTGCGCCTTGCTATGCACTTTGTCTCACTATGGCTGGCTTTTCCACAATTGCACGCGAGTCTGGCTTTGACTTCATGATGGCAATTGCTACATCGCTTGGCGTATGGGGTATGCCTGGTCAGGTAGCCTTTGCAAGCCTTTATTCGGCCGGGGCATCATTGTTTGTCATATTTGTTGCTGTATCGCTTGCTAATATGCGGATGCTTCTAATGGTAATTTCTGCAGCGGACATGATGCAACTCAAATCACATAATCTGTCCGTTTGGAAGCGGGTTTTTTGGATGCAGTTTCTGGCCATTACGGCTTGGGCGCACTTAGGTTTTGTTCAGCAAAAATATCCATCACATTTATTGTTGCCTTACTATCAGGGCTTTTCTCTAACGATTTTTGCCTTTGGTATTTTTGGCACCGTACTGGGCTTTTTCTTAATTGATCTTTTACCGCCGGAATTGTTGCGCATAGTGATTTTCGTCACACCTATTTATATTTTGTTGCTGATTGCTAATGCACGGCAAAAAGCGAACAGGTTGGCAGTTGTGCTTGGGGGCACTTTGAGCCCGCTGTTTTTCCCTTTTGTTGGGGAATGGGCAATTCTTTTGGCTGGGGTTATCGGGGGCAGCCTTGCCAGTTTGTATGGGCGGTTTATCGCAAAATGGCATATAGAGCCGGCAACATGAGCATAGATGAAATAAAGCGGGTGTTTTAATGGACGATTATGGAATCTTTCAATCTTGGTTTGCAGTTTTCTGCGCTATTCTGGGCACGGTAATTTGGCGTGTTGCCGGAGTCGTGCTGGCATCGCGTATCCCGGCTGAGGGGCCGATAATTGGTTGGGTGAATACGATGGCCTATGCATTAGTGGCGGCTGTTTTATCACTGATTTTTGTTCATCCAATCGGTGTTCTTGCAACAACGACCCTTGATCAGCGGCTTGTTGGGCTGGCTGCCGGGCTTGTTGTGATGCTTCTCAGTAAACGCCTAATCTTGTCCTTGCTTTTCGGAGTTAGTGCCTTTGCGCTTGCTATCCAGCTATCATAACCAATTGGGGCGACAAAACCGCAAATAAACAATCGCTAAAATGGTAGTTTTTCACCGTTGTAGGACTCGTAAATACCGGTGCGTGCGAGGGTCAACTCATCAAATCGGGCCAAAAGGCCGATTGCACTTTCTTGCGGCGAAAGACTAGCCAACGGACCACCCATGTCAGTTCGCACCCATCCTGGATGATAGGCTCCAACAGCAATGCCGCGTGGCGCCAGTTCAATGGCAAGAGCGCGTGCAAGATTAGTTGCTCCAGCCTTCGACGCCCGATAAATTGGCGCATTACTGCCAGCACGTTCTTGGCTACCCATAATTGATGAAATAACTGCAATTTTTCCGTGGGTGTCAGATCGCTGATCGCTTTTCTCACTATTTGCAAGTAGATGCGGCAAAAAAGATCGGGCAGTGAAAAATACACCGGCAATATTGGTCATTAAGACGGTTTCGATTGCGTGGCTATTATGTGCTTCATCTTCCAGCCCCCCATAACTGTTTAGGGCGCCGGCGTTACACACTAAAATATCAACCTTGCGCTGAATGCTCGTTGCAATCTGTCTCATGTTGTTTTCATCGGTGACATCAAGGCTATAGAGTGTGATAGATACATGATCATTGGCAAGGGCCAAAAGGTTTGAGGCTTTCTTGATATTGCGTGCGCACGCAATGACTTGATCCCCACTCATTGCTGCCTGCCGAGCCATTTCAAAACCGATACCCCTATTGGCACCGGTTATAAGAAGGGTTTTAGACATAAATTTAGCCTTTTGATTGTCATAGAGAAATGACCATACGCGAATCAAACCGTGGGTGGTTGAAAATTTTGCGCAGAATCGGTCTAAAATAAGATAATTTTTTGATTAAGTTGAACCAGAGGCCTTTTGGATTCAATCACCGCAAAACGAGCACAGCTCTCAAACCAGTCATGATCGCGGTAAATCTCTCTGGCGTTTAGCTTTTGACTATGCAAAAAACTAGAATGACTGATTTCTTGGAAAAATTGGAAATATTGATTGACCTACTGATCCTGCATTTACCATCAGATTGGTTCATCGATGCACCGTTTTTGGGAATACTGCTCTCCAATCCAAATGGAAGGTATGTTCTGTCTGGATTTTTGTTGGTAGTCGGCCTAATTGTTTTATGGGCTATATTTCTCGTGGTTCAAGTGCTGTTTAAAGGCCGCTTGAGCAGGAATGAACCAGCAGCATTGCAAAACGCGGGCAAACAGAGCACACTGGTAGATAGTTCAGAATCGAATGGGTTTCAATTTTTCAAACGTAGTGTCGCTGGCCGATCGACTGATAGTAATGAAACGGCATTAAAAGCGATTGAACAGGAAATGCTGACCGTCCGTCAAAGGTATATAGACGGTCATATTTTACAAGATGTTTATGTGGCCGAAACACGCCGTCTCTACGATAGAGCTAAAGCTCTGAACTCGTAATTGGCCTCAATAATCTTATTTACTAATTATGTTACGAAAATTAGAAAAAGTCATTACATTCTGATTATTTGCTAAACAACTGGAACTATTTCCTTTGCTTGGCATCAGAATTGCTAGCTCAGTGTTGGTAATATTTTTACTGCAAAAATAATATTGAGTTAAGTTTGAAGAGTGGTTCTAGTTCCGAATAACCGGGCAATTGAAAAATATTAGCCGGTGTTAAAAATGAAATTGGTAAAATGGCAGCACGAAGCGCTAAGGCAGTTTTTGTCGGAAATATAAAAGGTGGGGTTGGAAAAAGCACGCTGACAGTGTATCTGACAGAATACTTGCGCCAACGCTTCAAGCGTCAAGGGGTTTTGCTCATTGACACTGATCCACAAGGCACATCATTTGAGCTTTTGGAACCAAGAAGCCGTACGGGTGAAGCCCGTTTCTTACCTGTTGGTGATCGGTATGACGGCGTAAATATGACAACACTAGATGGTGTTCTTCGTCGTTTTTTGGCACAACAAAATGGCATTGCTTTAGTTGACACCGGTGCTGGCAAGATCGGCAATTTCTGGCAGGTTGGTTTTTTGTGTAATGCTATGTTGGTACCGACATCCATGTCATGGACTGATTTGCGTCCCACCCTTGATTTTATAAAAGAAATCGACGAGCGGAAGGAAGATCAAAACTCAACAACGCCGCATATTATTGTAGTGCCAAACCGGGTGGCACCTAACCAACGTCACTTTGACCCAATCACATCGGCTCTGTGCGAGGTGAATGCTATTTTGGCACCGCCTATCTCAGAATTATCAGTAGCTCGAAACTACAATGATAATTTTTTGGGCCTCAAAGGTATAGAGGGCTCTCGCTTTTATGATGAGATCGAAAGGTTGGGCAATTTTATTATAGAATATGTTATCAGTGGTGAGCTTGACAGGATTTATGCTCATAATGCCAATTAAATGCTGCCACGCTTTTAAGACGCTGGGTCTTACCAATTTTAGCGATGGGTAGTGAACTGATAAATCAGTCGGATGATGAATCTCCAAGATTGCCCTAATACCTCGGCAACCCAACTTTGTAATTGATGGTTTGTGACATCCATTACTTTAGAAAATTTTTGCTCATGATAACGGCTAGTCTGCAGCCTATACCGCGTCCTGTCATCAACAAAGGCGTCTTCTACAAAAATATCGGGTCATATCGTTCTGTTTTTGGCTCGCTTTTTGACAAAAATGTTAGCGCGTACGTTATATTTTAATTTATAGATTGGTGTTTGCTCAAGTTTGCGGTTTATCCCAATGGTTACCAATAAATTGTCAGGGTAGGCAAATTTGGCCACTTAGCCTTATCTAGCCGGCTAGACGAAAAATATTTGCTCTGTTAATTATTCCCAATCTTTTTAAAGTTATGGCTGGATTGCCCGCGGGATATCAGGTCGCGTTTAAACTCAGGAAATAAATAGATATGCCAGCCTCAAAAACACAATTCTGTCCTGAAATGACTCATCAAAAACTTGGCCCGCGGTTTTTTCGACCGGTAGAACCGGCGACATTTCCTAGGCACCAAATCCGGTACTGTAATTATGAGGCTGCGGCCAATATTGGACTGAATCATCTGGGTGATGACGAGTGGATTGCTCATTTCGGACAGTTTCAACCCTTCGCTGGAAGTTTCCCTGAGCCATTGGCCTTGTGTTATCATGGTCATCAATTTGGTCACTATAATCCGGAGTTGGGTGATGGGCGGGGCTTTTTATTTGCGCAGATGCGTGATCAGTCGGGTCGATTGCTGGATTTTGGCACAAAAGGATCGGGTACAACGCCATTTTCGCGCACTGCCGACGGACGACTTACCCTCAAAGGAGCGGTTCGCGAGGTTCTGGCGACCGAAATGCTTGCAGGACTTAATGTAAACACATCTCGTAGTTTCTCAGTTATCGAAACGGGTGAATCTCTTGATCGCCATGATGAGCCGTCACCAACCAGATCGGCAGTTTTGGTAAGACTGTCGCACAGCCATATCCGGATTGGAAGCTTTCAGCGACTGGCCTATATGGAAGACTTTGACGGTATCGAAATGTTGGCTCGTCATGTAGCACGTTACTATTTCGCGAGGTCTGAGGGCGATGGTGATCATCAGTCTGGTGGCCTTAATGCAGATGCCCCATTGGCTGATCTTTTGCCCAGTCTACTTTCGTGTATCTCGGCGGCCATTGCAAATACTGTGGGTAGCTGGCTTGCTGCTGGTTTTGTGCATGGTGTGCTGAATACGGATAATTTTAATGTCACTGGTGAGAGTTTTGATTATGGGCCATGGCGATTTCTGCCGCAGTTTGATCCAAGTTTGACCGCTGCCTATTTTGACGAGACGGGGCGTTATGCTTTTGGTCGGCAATCTGACGCAGCGTTATGGGCGGTTTGCCGATTAGCCGACTGCTTTGTCAAAATAGTGCCGAAAAAGGATTTGGAAAGCCAGCTTAGGTCATTCTATACTCTTGTTGAGGCTCGGCTTGCCAAACAGATTCAATGGCGTTTAGGAATTGTCTTTGATCATGATGATACCGAACGGGATGCTGGACTAGCACGTGATTTGTTTGGTGCTGCAAAAATAAGTCAATACAGGTTTGACCAGATATTCCATGATCTTTATGGAGGTCAACCGCGTATTGAGGGATATGTTGGTAATCATTGGGAGCCGGTACTTAATTACCTTAGGGATGCACGTCCGCGTAATTCAGCAGCCCTTGACCACCCGTACTTTCAATCGCGAGAAGCTATATCTATGACGATTGATGAAGTTGAGGCAATATGGGCTCCAATCGCAGCCAATGATGATTGGTCGTTATTTTCAACCAAACTGGCGGCAATTCATCAAATGCGGGAGGCATTTAGTGGTGATGAAGTGCCATTGCCACGCATTGTTGGTGGGCCTATTCTTTAGAACACACTAGGAGCCATGCCCCGGTTCATTACCTCTCGGAGCACAAAATTGCTTTCCATACGCAGAACATTTGGCAGGGCTGACAAGTAGGTGGAATGAACCCTACCAAAATCATTTACGTCTCGCGCAGCAACCCGCAGAATATAATCATTTTCACCAGCAATCAGGAAACAGGCTAAAACCTGCGGAATTTTTGCAACAGCCTGTTCGAACTCGGCCATCATCTCAGCTGATTGCCCATGAAGCGTAATATGCATAAGAACGAGCACATCATGTCCCATTTTTGCAGCATTTAACTTGGCATGATACCCGTCGATGAAGCCGACTTTTTCTAACTGTGAAACCCGTCGAAGACATGCAGATGGTGATAACCCTACAAGCGCGGCTAGGTCGACATTTGAGATCCGGGCATTATCTTGCAAGCCTCTTAAAATTGATCGATCAATCCTATCCATAATATTCAGTCTCCTAATTCGCTAATCTGAATATATAATTGTTCAAAATACATAAATATCACAATAATATATCAATATTTGTGGTTTTTAAACAAGAAAAAACAATGAAAAATCAAATTAATTCGCATATTATACAGTTGTATTTTTTATAAAACTTTAGTTATTTCGCGACTTTTTGTATCGTGCGATAGATCAGGTTGCCAGGTATCGAGTATCTAAACGAATATATAGATGGGGATAGTTTTGTCTGGACAATCAGGATCGATAAACACGCATACCGAAATGTTTACATAGGTTGAAGATGCTCGTTGGTGTCCCAAAAGAGATTAAAACACGTGAGCTTCGCGTTGGCCTTTTGCCCAGTTCGGTTGCCGAGTTGACTCATCGTGGTCACCAGGTAGTTGTTGAGAGCAAAGCCGGTTCTGGTGTAGGTGCGACTGATGAACATTACCGAGCTGCTGGTGCTAAAATTGTGGGATCTGCGACTGATATATTTGCAAAGGCAGATATGATCGTTAAGGTTAAAGAACCTCAGAAAAATGAGTGGGTTCAACTGTCAGAAAATCAGATTCTCTTCGCGTATCTCCACCTTGCTGCTGATGTGCAGCAGGCACAAGGACTTGCCAAGTCTGGTTGTACCGCCATTGCCTATGAGACCATTACTGATGATACAGGCGGCCTGCCGTTACTGGCTCCTATGAGTGAGGTTGCTGGTCGGCTGGCAGTGATTGAAGGTGCATCAAACTTAAAAGCAAATGCGGGTGGTCGCGGTATTCTGATTTCGGGTGTTCCCGGGACTGCGCCGGCCGAAGTTCTGGTGGTTGGCGGTGGCGTTGTTGGCGTGAATGCTGCAAAAATGGCGATTGGTCTTGGTGCAAGGGTCACCGTATTTGACCGTTCGGTTCCAAGGCTTCGTTATCTATCAGATATATTCGGCAGTAGCATTACTGCACGCTATTCCAATAAAGTGGTTCTCGCTGAAGCTATTAAGTCTGCCGATATGGTTATTGGCGCGGTTTTGATCCCGGGTGCGGTGGCACCGAAGTTAATTAGTCGCGAGCAATTGTCAACCATGCAGCCAGGTGCAGTCCTAGTTGATGTGGCCATCGATCAGGGTGGCTGTTTTGAGACGTCACTTGCAACAACGCATGATGATCCCACTTACATTGTCGACGGCATCGTTCATTATTGTGTTGCCAATATGCCAGGGTCGGTTCCGCGTACTTCGTCTGAAGCGCTAAATAACGCAACCTTGCCACATGTTCTTGCACTTGCAGATAGCGGTGTTGCTGCACTTAATGAGGACGCGCATTTGGCTAATGGATTGAACGTTAGTGGTGGCAAGATTGTATATCAGGCAGTGCTAGATGCCATTCGCGAAAAACCTGTCAACTGACGCTTCGCTGAGACTTTGCAAAAATTTGGTCAATTAGTGTCCCTTTTCGTCTAACAAGTACCTATATCATTAAAATCATGTAAGGAGAAAGTGGGTTAAATTTTCATTTTTGTGATTTTTAACCAATACTCTAGAATGATTCATGGGCTTCGGTTGATCGAATTTTACCCACTCTCAACTGGGATTTAGGAGTAAAACAAGGCGTCGAAAGAAAAAACACGCTGATTCCAAAAAAAAGGTTGACCAGAGCAACACATTGACAGATAAAACGGCGTTATCCGGCTAATTGCTGGACGCTATTTGCACTTGTTTCATTGCAGATTTAGGGGCCATAGCTCAGCTGGGAGAGCGCCTGCTTTGCAAGCAGGAGGTCGTCGGTTCGATCCCGTCTGGCTCCACCAATTTATCCAAACAAAGAAAGAATGATCCGTACGTTTCTGGTAATTTTTACTTCAAAAGCAGAAACTGAAATGTGATTTAATTATTTGACCGCGAGATTATGTTTTTCCGTCCTTATTAAATTAAATATTTCAAGATTAGTTTTCTTGAACTGTCAGGGCTAGATCTTTTCAGTTTCATCGAATTTTAAACATAAAAAAGTGCGCTTACCGTCTTTTTGGGTTATTCTTTAGTGCTTAAAATATTTTCATCCGGTTAATTCTGCTGCAATGCTGAAGGAGGATACCATGAAATTAGATATGAAACATTCTCAAGAC
>MDSV01131470.1_pt1 | contig 10467 bp, 8 predicted proteins | sample 810851 | NCBI WGS metagenome assembly MDSV01 (sample SAMN05326640, study PRJNA326480) | marine metagenome | isolation source: seawater | place: Atlantic Ocean: North East | collected 2012
TCAGTAGCGTCGATAGTGGCTATATCATCAGCATCCAACTCAATAGTTGATTCATGCTGAATTGTGTTCACGTTGGCGTTACCATCATTACCTCTAATGGTAGTAAGTCCATCCTGAACCTTGTTGAGGTCAGAGTCATTTATGAAAAAACGTATGTCATGAGTCTGAGCATTAGTACCACCAGCTGAAGTTGCTGGATAGTGCTTAACTATCTGACCCTCACTTGAGCCGTCATTTTCAAGAAACTCAATGTCATTATTAGCAATCGAAGCTGCTGCTGCTTCTACAGGTGCATCTTGTGCAACACCTTGAGAATATACAGCCATTACGAGCACTAATCCTATGCCTATAAACTTAAGTAAATTCTTCACTTTCTCTGTCCCCCTTTTGGGTTATTTTTTTCGGTTCCCTAAGTTTCTCCCCCGAGGGGGAAGTTATATATCAAAAAACTACAGCATTACAGCTAATAGTAATCGCGTCCAAGGCAATACGCCTCCGACCTATGAATTTGTACATCACCCACCACTCTGTTGTCAAGAGAAATAACCCTGTTTTTTTGTTCTTATAAAAACTTAATTTTTTGTTAAAGTCATTTAAAAACTTAAATTTGGAGTCATTTTTATCAACATTAAAATTCTATGAGGATAAAATAGCGGTGTCAATTAAAAAAATTGCGAATATTTTAAAAATCTTTTAGCTTTGATAAAAATTCTGAGTTATTCTTCGTTGCAAGAATACTCTTATAAAAGGTTTCTACTCCTTCAGACCAGTCTTTTTCTGACATTTGAGTATCTTCTCTCATAGTCAACATACGACGTACAGTCCAGATTTTACTTAAATTATCATCGCCTAATAATATTTCCTCTCGCCTTGTTCCACTTTTCGTAATATCTATTGCAGGGAAGATCCGTCTTTCAGACATTCGTCTATCCAAATGAACTTCCATATTACCCGTACCTTTAAATTCTTCATAAACAACGTCATCCATCCTACTACCAGTATCGACAAGACAGGCAGCAAGAACTGTTAAGCTTCCACCTTCTTCTGTATTCCTGGCAGCTCCAAAAAATTTTTTAGGTGGATACAAAGCCACAGGATCCATACCACCAGACAGAGTTCTGCCACTACTTGGAACAGCAAGATTGTATGCACGAGTCATCCTAGTAATTGAATCTAATAAAATACAAACATGTTCACCAGATTCAACCAATCTTTTTGAGCGCTCCAACACCAATTCAGCAACTCGGCAATGGTCTTCGACGGGCTCATCAAAAGTAGAACTAAAAACTTCACCCTTAATTGATCGCTTCATATCCGTAACCTCTTCAGGTCTTTCACCAATTAAAGCAACCATAATATGAATATCGGGCGAATTTTCAGAAATACCATTAGCTATCTGCTTTAGTAATGTAGTCTTACCAGCTTTTGGAGGAGCAACTATAAGTCCTCTTTGGCCGCGCCCAACAGGCGACATCATATCTATCAATCGTGTAGCTAGTTGCTTTTGACCCGTCTCCATAATAATCATTTCTTCAGGGAATATTGGGGTCAAGTCTTCAAATCGTCTTCTTCTTTTAGAACTATCAGGATCAGTCTCGTTAACTTCTGCAACCTTTACTAACCCAAAATATTTTTCTCCATCTTTTGGAGGCCTTACATTTCCTAAAACATAATCTCCAGTTCTTAGACTAAACCTTCTAATCTGAGACTGGGACACATAAACATCGCCAGCACCTCTTTGATCGCTATTCTGTCTCAAAAAACCATATCCATCATTGAGTATAGATAAGATTCCGCAAGCGTCTATATTTTCTTCTTTATCGGAGTAAAACTTAAAAAGTTTTCTTAAAATGTCCATCCTTCTAGGAAGTGGGCCCTCTTCTACTAATTCTTCTGCTAAAGCAAAATCAAACAATTCTTGGTCTGTTTTCGCTTGAAGCTCGGCAAGTTGCATATGTACCTCTGTATTATTTTTTACTATAAATAAAATAGGATTTTAAATAGATTCTGGAACTACAGAATTATTTGGAATTTAAAATTAAGGGAAACAACCGCAATCATTTTTACTAATGATATGTTGTTTTGAATCCACATTATAGTAACACTATTAAATTATAGAGTCTACAATGCAGATTTTTTCGCTACCTCATATGACTTTCCAACAAACTCTCTAAACATAGGATGTGGACGAACTGGTCTAGACAAAAATTCAGGATGAAATTGAGTACCCGCCATGAATGGATGATCTTCAATTTCCATAATTTCAACAAGGTTGCCGTCAGGTGAGAGACCAGTTGGCTTTAATCCTACTTCCAATAAACCTTCCCTGTAATCGTTATTCACCTCATATCTATGCCTATGACGTTCCATAACTAAAGATTCATCATAAGCTCTAGATGTTAAAGAATCTGACTGAATCACACATGGATAAACTCCTAATCTCATTGTTCCACCTTTTTGAGTAACATCGACTTGGTCTTCCATCAAGTGAATCACTGGATCTGGAGTGTTAACATCAAATTCTTGCGAATTTGCAGATTTTTTTCCCAACAAATTTCTAGCTGCTTCAATTACCATCACTTGCATTCCCAAACATAGCCCCAAATAAGGAATCTTATTTTCTCTAGCATATTGGACAGCAGAAACCATTCCCTCTATACCCCTATCACCGAATCCTCCAGGTATAACAATCCCTTGCAAGTCTTTCAAAAATTGATCAGGACCATTTTTTTCAATTTCTTCTGCAGCGATCCAATCAATATCAATATTTAAAGAATGAAAAAGTCCTGCATGAATCAATGCTTCTTTCACAGACATATAAGCATCATGCAAATCCACATATTTCCCAACTAATCCTATCTTCAAATTCTCTTTAGGGGTTTTTATTCTTTCTACTAATTGACCCCAACCATTCAAGCTTAAAGTAATTGATTTTTCATCAGAAATTAAATTCAAACTATCTGTAATCAATTGAGGGATACCCTGTTTTTCTAACAAAAGGGGAACTTCATAAATACTAGAAACAGTGGGAACAGTGAACACTCCCTCTAATGGAACATCGCAATGAACCACAATTTTTTGCCGTAAACTTTCCGGAACTGGAGAGTCACTGCGACAGACTATTGCATCTGGATGAATTCCTATTCCCCTGAGTTCTCTAACACTATGTTGAGTAGGCTTTGTTTTTAGTTCGCCTGTAGATGAAATACTTGGAAGAAAAGTCAGATGAATATAAAAAACATTATCTCTTCCTACTTCATTTCTCATCTGCCTAATAGCTTCCAGAAACGGTAACCCTTCTATATCGCCAACAGTTCCACCTACTTCAACTACTATCACATCAGCATCACTTTCTTCTGCTAAATCATGCATATGTTGCTTGATTCGATCAGTCAGATGAGGAACAACTTGAATAGTTCCTCCCAAAAATTCTCCTTTTCGTTCCCTTGAAATAACTTCACTGTAAACCTGACCTGCTGTCAGATTAGAAGAACGAGTGAGATCAACATCTACAAAACGCTCATAATGCCCTAAATCAAGATCAGTCTCTCCACCGTCTGTAGTAACAAAAACTTCTCCATGTTGATATGGGGACATAGTTCCAGGATCTACGTTCAAATATGGATCCAGCTTCAACAAAGAAACTTCAAATCCTTGATTCTTCAGAATTTTCCCAATAGAACCAACGCAGACACCCTTACCTACGGAACTAACGACTCCTCCTGTCACAAATACAAATTTAGCCATAACAAATCACCTCTTCACCACCCTTAAACCAGCTGTACAACAGAAAGTTTTGTAAAAGAATATATGGGGAATCTTAAGGAAATTTTGCGGGAAGCTATCTCTAAGCCAGAAATGGAACCATTTCTACTTTTGGGATCAATTTGACCGATCATTAATAGTTTAATGTTCCACAAAACTCCTGCTAAGTTAGTGAAGTATATGAACAAAAAAAGTTATGTGTCAATGAAATAATTAATAAATTTATGTAACAAAAATCTTATTCATCAAGATTTTCAGAGACTTCAGAGATTTTGTATTCATCCTTGATTTTTTTAATTTTCAACTCTGTAGATTCAAGAATTTTTGAGGCTTCACTAGCTATTTTCATACCTTTTTCATACATAACTGAGGCTTCATCTAAAGATAAACCTCCTTTATCAAGAGAGGCAACTATCTCCTCTAAATTTTCAATCAATTCTTCAAAAGATTTTGAGTTGTCAGTTTCCATATTATTTCCTGTTATAACAATTGAGGTTGGTGGTTAGAAGATTCGCCTTCAGGTATTTCTGTGACACCGTCTATAATTCCATCAGAAACTTGCACAGAAAATTTATCTCCAGGTTTTACATCATTTTTTGATTTAACAATTTTCCCATTTTTTTTATTTTGAACTATAGAATATCCTCGTGAAATTGTGTTAGTTGGAGACAAGTCAGACAATTTTTCTTCAAATCTCTGGATTTTTTCAATCATATTTTTAAATTGATCTGAAAATAAAGTATCGATCTTAATCATTGATTCATCAATTCTAAACTTATAGTAATCAAAATCTGGAGACAAATGATTAATAGCATTAATTTTTAAAGATAAAATATTTTTTGATTTCTCTAATCCTAATGATAGGCTGTGATTAAATCTTCTTTTAAAATTTAATATCTGTTGATTGATCTCTAACAAATCAGGTACAACTGAAACTGCAGCGGCTGTTGGTGTAGACGCTGAAAAATCTGCAACCATATCTGATATAGACAAATCAGTCTCATGACCTATACCTGTGACAACGGGTATTCTAGAACTAAAAATAGCCCGAGCTACGACCTCTTCATTGAAGGCCCAAAGGTCTTCTACAGAACCTCCCCCTCTACCTACAATGATGACATCAATATCAGAATAATCGTTCAACAATGAAATCGCTTCAGAGATTTGTTTAGGAGCTTCATCACCCTGAACTAAAGAATGACATAAACGAATTTCCACTTTTGGAAATCTCCTAGTTATTGCTCTTTTTATATCTTCCCATGCTGCAGCATCTTCTGAAGTTACAACACCAATAATTCTTGGGAATTTAGGTAAATTTCGTTTTCTGGAAACATCAAAAAGGCCTTCTTTTTCAAGTCTTATTTTCATTTCTTCGAACTTGGCCTGTAACAGCCCCGTACCTGATGGTTGAATCAAATTAGCTATGACTTGAAGTCGACCACTTTTACCATAAATAGAAACTTTCCCAAAAACTAATATCTCACTACCTTGTTGTATATGCTCACTGCCAATTCCGCCTCTAAAAAGAGCACAATCTAGCGAGCTGTCAGAATCTTTAATAGTAAAATAGCTATGCCCAGAACTAGCAGTAGAAACCCTGGAAACTTCTCCAATAATACAAAGATCACTAGTAATTTCATCAACAGAAAAAAGGTGATTTAAATGCGTAATTATGTCAGTGACAGTAAGAGCTGACATTAGGCACGGGAAAGGTATTCCCCACTCCTAGTATCAATTTTTAAAACATCTCCTTCATTGACAAATAAAGGAACAGAAATTTCAATTCCAGTTTCTAAAACAGCAAACTTAGTAGCACCTTGAGCAGTATCACCTTTTACTCCGGGAGGAGAACTTACAACTTTTAGCTCTACGCTAGTTGGAATATCTATAGATATGGGGTTTTCATCAAAAAATACTAAATCTACTTCTGTTTGCTCAATAATAAAATTAACTGCATCTCCCATCTGATCAGAATTCATTGGAAACTGTTCATATGATTGACCATCCATAAAGTAATAAAAATCTTCATCTTTATAAATATACTGAGCTTTTCTTCTTTGGACATCCGCTGGAGTAAAACTGACATCATATCCTGAAAAAGTTTTATCAAGTATTTTCCCAGTTTTTAGGTTTTTAAACCGAATTCTCATAACTGGAGCTCGTTGTTGCATTTTGCTTCTTTCATACTCAACAACCGAATATGGCTCTCCATCCATTTCAATTGACATTCCTTTTTTTAAATCACCATAGCCAACAGACATTTAATACTCCGATTTATTTATTAGATTTTGTTAAAACTGAAACATGATTATCCTTGAATAAGACCATATCTTCAATTCTAATTCCACCCCAACCTGTCAAATAAAGGCCAGGCTCTACTGTAAAAACAGAATTATCAAGGATTTTGTCTGAAGAATTAGAAATCAACATAGGATATTCGTGAATATCCAATCCAACACCATGACCTAATCCAGTAATAAAATATTTTGAAAATCCGGGAGAAGTTTCTTCAATTTTATTTCTTACTAATCTATCTATTTCGCCTCCTGTAATACCATTTATGACTGAATTAATCGCAATTTGTTGAGCTTCCAAAACTAAATCATATATTTTGTCAAAATCTTGAGGTTTATTGCCTATAAAAGTAGTACGTGTAATGTCACTTCTATAATTATCAATTTCTGCTCCCATATCTATTACTAAACAATCTCCTGATTGAATGATCGAATCGTCAGGTGAATGATGAGGGACCGCAGAATTAAGTCCTGTCGCAACAATAGTACGGAATGACACATCATCTGCACCTAATTCCAGTAATTGCTTTTTAATCATTTTAGAAACTTCAATTTCTTTCAGGCCTTCTAAAGATTGATCAAGAATCCATTCCATTGTTTGATCAGCCAATTCTATTGCTTGGTTAATTTGGTGAAGTTCATATTCGTCTTTTACAGATCTAATCTTCTCTATTAGACCATCAGATTTAACGAATTCAATTTCAATAGAATTTAATGTTAAATTCTCAAAATCAAATTGAGTGATTTTTTTAGCCTCATATCCAACTTTACGAATATTTAATTCATTTAAAACTTTGTGAATTTCTTTAAAATCTCGCGAATATTTGGCTACAATCCAAGAGGTGAATTTATTTTTTGAGTCTTCTAAATACCTAGAATCTGTAAAAAAATAAATGTTTTGGGTAGTAATCAACAAACAGCAATTTGATCCAGAAAAACCAGTCAGAAATTTGATGTTAGAAGGACTTAAAACAAGAATTGCAGGCAGTGACAAATATTTTAAAGAATCTGTTACATGCTTAATTCTAGTATCAAAATCAATTTTCACGATTTAAATATTCCACTAATAAAGATAAGGCATACATATAGCTTTTCCAACCAAATCCTGCTACTTGGCCAACTGAAACAGATTCTAAAACTGAAACTCTTCTGTAATCTTCTCTTGAATGAATATTAGATAAATGAGTTTCAACTACAGGTAACCTAGAATCAATAATTGCATCTTTCAGTGAAAATCCATAATGAGTAATCGCACCAGCATTTATTAATATTCCACTAGCAATTAATGTATTTTGTTGAATAAAGTCAATTAAATCACCTTCATGATTTGATTGAAAAAAAGACAATTCCACATTCATTTCATCAGCTAAGTTTAATAAATCATCATTAATTTGATTCAACGTCTTTGTTCCATATAAAGAAGAATCTCTTGAACCCAAATTATTTAGATTTGGTCCGTTGATTACTAAAATTTTCATTACTTATCCTTTCCTGATAGTGGATGTGCTGAAAAATATGATTTCCTGGCCTCCAAAGCGGTTACATGAGTATAAATCTGAGTTGTGTAAGGGCTTGAGTGACCCATTAGATCCTGAACAACCCTCAAATCAGCACCTCCATTCAAAAGATGGGTTGCAAAAGTGTGTCGTAATGTATGAACATGCACTTTATTATCTAATCCTGAAATTTTTGTATATTTTTTAATTCTATCTTGTATAGACCTTATGCTGATTCTATTTCCTCTATCTGACAAAAAAAATGCCTTTTTATCAGATGAAATATTTCTAGACAATTTTCCTCTACCTTTAGTAAGGTATTCCTTCAAAGATTTAGATGCCAAATCAGCAAAATACACAAGTCTTTCCTTATCTCCTTTACCGATGACTTTGAGGGTCTTAGAAGAGAAATCTATATCTTGCAAATTTAGTCCTGACATCTCTGAAACTCTAATTCCGGTAGAGTAAAAAAGTTCAAGAATTGCTCTGTCACGAAACACAATATGTTCAGCAATACCTTGATTGATAGACGGAATTTCACATAGCCTATTAATTTCATCTATTGATAAAAATCTAGGTAGCTTTTGTTCTTTTTTTATAGAAATCCTACTTGGAACAGGATTTTCTAAAATAATTTTTTCATTTAACATCCAACGAAAAAATGTCCTCAACACAGATAATTTTCTTGAAATACTAGATCTATCAATTTTATTGTCAGACAACCAAACTAAATAAGACCGAATATTTTTGCGATCAACCTTACTGAAATTTTTAATATTATTTTCTTTTAAAAAAGTCACTAAAGATTTGATATCGTCTGAGTATGTTGAAATACTAGAATCAGAAAGATTTTTTTGAATTGATAAATGATCAAAATACCCTTGGATAGCCTGATCTATCTTCTCATTTTTCATTCTCATAGCATATTGTCTCTAGAGAATTAATTCCATGATTTTTAATAGTTATTGATCGGCATCTTCATCGATTAAAAAATCTGATTTTTTGACACTGAAACCACATCTAGATTCTTCTGGAAGCCTATAGTTTTTCTTTTTACATCTTACATTCACTCCGCCCCTACCTGAAAAAAGAAGCAAGTCCCCACAATCTGGACATTTATACTTTGGGTATTCTAGAGGTAGCTGACCTGAAGAAAATTTGCATCCAACGTTTAGACCAGCTTCTTTACGGTAATTAGAACAACCATAAAAAAGTGAACCCCTGTATTTATTAATAGTAATTTTTCCAGGTTCTTCATTAATCCATAATTCAGGTTGATCTTCACAGTCCGGGCACATAGATCCTGTAGTGATATCTTGAGTATAAGTACAGTTGGGAAAATCAGAACAACCATCAAACAAAAAATTATAATCTTCTTTCCTAGTTAACCCTTTATCACATTGAGGACATTTTTCACCAGTAAATACCAAAAGTCTTGTGCGATCAACGCGATCAGCAGTTTCATAAACATGTACAACATTTTCCACAAATGGATCATATGAAGAATTCAATACAGATTGGAGTTCTGTGTCACCTTGTGCAATATCATCTAATTGCTTTTCCATTTGGGCTGTAAATTCATACGACATCAAATCAGAATAATGTTCATGTAAAAATTCGCTGACTACAGAACCTAAAGCTGTAATATGCAATGCCCCTGTTTTTCTTTCAATATACTTTTTATCAATTAAAGTTTTAATAGTACTTGCGTATGTACTAGGGCGCCCAATACCCACAGATTCCATGAAATTAACTAAAGAAGCTTCATTATATCTAGATGGCGGTTTAGTAAAGCGTTGTTCTGGTAAAACTTCTATACATTTTAATTCTTGATGTTCTTTTAAATCAGGTATTTCATCATCAGAATCTTGATCAGTGATAATTTTTTTAAACCCGTCAAATTTTAGTACATCACCAGAAAAACTAAACACATACTGAGTATCTGAATCCTGTGTATTTGCAGTAATTTCAAAAGTGGTACGGTCGTAAATTGCCGCAGCCATTTGACTTGCAACTGTATTATTCCAAATTAACTGATACAACTTAAATTGATCTTGATCTAAATCATTTCTTAAGGATTCAGGAGTTCTAGAAATATATGTAGGCCTAATAGCCTCATGAGCTTCCTGAGCACCTTGAACTGACTTAGAATTTTTCTTAACCTGAAGATAAGATTTTGAAAACTTTTGGGTAACAAAATCAGATATGTCTGAAATTACTTCGTTTGATAAATTATTTGAATCTGTCCTCATATAAGTTATCAATCCTACCTGTCCCTCACCAGCACCTAAATCAATACCTTGATACAGCTGTTGGGCTAAAGACATAGTTCTACTGGAATTAAATCTAAATCTTCTGAATGCTTGTTGTTGAAGAGTACTAGTCCTTAATGGTTGCGGGGGATTCGATCTTCTTTCTTTTGTACTTATATCTGAAACCGAAAATTTTGCATTATTCAAAGCTTTTGTATGAATAATAGATTCTTGCTCAGTTTTTAGTTCCCTAGATTCAACATTAATGGTTTGATCGGCATTTATAATTTTTTTAAGTGGAATTTGTAGCGGTTCAGATTTCTGACTTATTTGAAATCTTGAATCAATACTCCAATATTCTTCAGGCACAAAAGATTGAATTTCTTTTTCTTTTTTGTCGATTTCTCCCAATGTGGGAGATTGAACTCGGCCTGCGGATAAGTTTCTTTTAATAGTGGGCCATAAAGTCTGGCTCATCATAAAACCCCAAACTTTATCTTGAATTGCTCTAGCTTTGTAAGCTTCAACAAGATAATCATCAATTTGTTTGGAATTTTCAAAAGCAGTTTCAACAGCATTTTTAGTAATCTGATTGAAAACAACCCTTTTTGTTGATGAGACATCTAAATTCAAAGCATCTACTATAGAGGTAATTAAAGA
>MDSV01194121.1_pt1 | contig 10467 bp, 9 predicted proteins | sample 810851 | NCBI WGS metagenome assembly MDSV01 (sample SAMN05326640, study PRJNA326480) | marine metagenome | isolation source: seawater | place: Atlantic Ocean: North East | collected 2012
ACGTTTGACGACTCGGAGAGATGACCCGCCCAATGAACCATCGGGCAATAATGCATCCTCGGCCGAAGGTGATGACTCGGATAGCGCTTGAACCCACAGTCGCCGGAGATGTTTCTAAAAGGCCGGCGACTCTCCTCATCTTATGCGGTGGTTGAAGGACCCAAGCCGGGACAATGAGGATAAAATTCCTCTATCTTATCGCATAGCAAGACGATTTTATCGGTTTCTAACCAACATTTGGTTCCGTGAAATCAACATCGTCGATGATGAAAACCTCCCTCCGGAGGGCGGAATCCTGTTCATCACCTGGCATCCAAGTGGACTCATTGACCCCATGCTCATGACGGCGTCTCTTCCTGGGAAATTGACAACCATAGCAAAGCATACACTGTTCAAGATTCCATTGCTTGGTCGGCTATTGAGGGCTTCCGGAGTCGTCCCAGTTGAGCGGCCAGGAGATTCTAAGGATAAACAGGCAGCGCGTGCTAGGAATGCAAAAATGCTGGCCAACATGTCACACCAAATTGCTCATGGGGGGCGCGTTCTTATTTTTCCCGAAGGGGCAACTCACGCTGAATCAAATGTGAGACGCGTTCGTTCAGGAGCAGCCAGGATTCTCCTGCATGCCCGAAGGGAAGCGATCGAGAAAGAATTGCCAGAGCCTCAAGTGGTTCCCATTGGGTTGCATTACTCAGAATCCCACACCTTCCGTGAGCGGGCAGCGGTTGTCATTGAACGAGTGATGGAATTGAATCCAATCCCTCCTACGGTTGGAGATTCTTTCGAACAAGACCGTACGGACCGGATATGGATTGAGGGGGTTACACAAGCGATAGATGTCGAACTCCGCCGTGCGAACTTGTCCAAAACTACATGGCGAGAACGAACAATGATTTGGAAGGGGAGAAGTCTTGCATATGCCGAGAAAAAGCGGATAGAAGGAGAAAGACTCGTCAAACCATCTTATGCAGAATCTGTCCTCGGGGCGCGACGCCTGCGTGCAGGTTGGGAGTACATGATGACTCAACGGCCGGAAGAAACTCAACAATTAGCTGAGGATTGTGAACAACATTTCGAGGCTCTTACGCGCAGAGGGATCTCTCCCTATGACGTTGATTCCCGGCCGGAAACCTTCTCGTTTTTCGGTTATCTGAAAGTTCTTGCAATATGGCTATGGGCGCTTGTTTGGATGTTTGGACTCGTCACATGGAGTGCGATAGCAGGCAATTATCCGCCCTACAAAGGAAACGGCCTTCTCAGCTGGGTCATGAAAAAGCAGAAGATTGACACGTCCGTCATTGGAACGATAAAGGTCCTTTCAGCCGTTGTCTTCTTTCCTATGTGGTGGATGGTGGCTTCCGCTATAATGACGTGGTCTTTGCTTAGCACAGCAAGTCCGATCAACTCGTTTTTAATTTCTCATTGGTTGCTTGAATACATCACATATTTACCAGCGCTTGGAATCTTCTTGGTGTTCTTGTTGTGGTGGCCTCTATCTGCACGATTGCATCTCAAGTTGTACGCCCGACTTGTCCGCAGTTCTAGGGATTTGAAGCGTTGGAAAATCTGGAAGGACCAGGATACGAATTGGGACGAACTGGTACAAGTTCAACGAGAATTAGCATCTCGCCTCGTCCAAATCGGGGCTGGACTTGTTCTCCCAGGCGACCCCGATTGGACCGATCCTCCTTCAGGGCACGATGACGTTGTTTCGGTTTGTCTAAGGTCGGGCGAATCAGCAAAGGTGTTGAACTCAAATGCACAAGGTTTTGAATGAAAGGTCGTCTGTGCATTGTACAGAGCGGGGGTGAGTAGATGTCAAGAATACTGGTTTTGACCGTTGACCGAGACAATGACTTGGGCATCAAAACATCGATTCGCGGACCTGTTGTCGGACGACGACAAGTCCTCACTGCTGCGTTGAAATTGGGAATTGCCGACCCTGAAGAAAGCGATACCAATGCCATTCTAGGGGCGCTCTCACAACACGATGCTTTGGTGGAATCAAAAGGCGAAGAAGATGAAATTGAAATCGCGATTCTTACTGGGGATGAAAAAGTTGGAATGCGTTCAGACCGAGCCGTAGCCGCTCAACTTGAGGAAGTCGTCTCTTTATTCCAGCCCGATGAAGCGATTCTTGTCACCGATGGTGCTGAGGATGAAAGCGTCCTACCTATCATTCAGTCGCAAGTTCGCATCGATCACATCCAGAAAATCATTGTCAAGCAATCAAAGGGTATTGAAGGCACATACTATTACATCGTAAAAGCCCTTGAAGACCCCAAATGGCGCTCAAAAATTATGATTCCATTTGGCGCGGTCATGGCCATCCTCGGTCTTGGAATCATGCTCCCCAACGAAATTGGCGGTATCGTAATCGGTGCGCTACCGTTGGTTCTCGGACTTTACATCTTTAGTAAGGGTGCAGGCATCGAATCAACGGTCAATCGTGTCATCCAAGAAATGAGAGAAAATGCCGACGCCGCTATGTTTTCTTCTTTACTTTGGACTGCAACTCTCTTCAGCGCAATCTTTGCTGTGGCAGAAGGTTGGCGGGCATTCAGTACCCAAGATGTGAATGCTGCAAGCGGATCGGTTGTTTGGCTGAACGTGATTCACTCCTCATTGGCTTGGACCATTATTGCCTTCCTCACATCCACAGCAGGATTCATGCTTCTTCGTTTGAAACGGGGCTCCTTTTCGGGAAGCCTCATTGTACTGGGCGTATTTGGTATGGTTGTCTACACATTCTTGAACACAGCTCTGGACATTGCAATCCGTGTCCTTGACGGCACATCTTACGAATTCAGTGTTGAAATGATTCTCAACGACCTCACATCCCCGCTGATTTGGGTTGTTGTTCTTTGGATGGTAATGACTGTCGTCCGTACGCTCCAGGCAAAGCAAGCTCAAGCAGACCGTTACTGGGGCATTTGATCAAAGGACAAATCTTGGAACAACCTTCGCAAGAGTGTTGTGGCCGACCACTCCGACCAACGTTCCTTCATCATTGACGACACCAAGTTGATTGAGGTCGTGAGTTAACATCAGTGCGCCTGCTTTGAGTAGAGGCGTTTGCTTTCTCACGGTCATCGGTGGATGGTTGATGAGTTGTTGAGCAGGGATGGAATGCATCCAAGCGATGTCTCTGTTCACGGTTTTGCGAGCGATTAACTTGAGCAAATCCACTGCATGAATACGGCCCATGGGCGCACCTTCACGGTTGACGATGAAAATGTGGTCCCAATCATTTTTGGTCAAGGCCTCCAACACCGAAGCCATCGAATCCGATGCAAGCAAAGCATGAGCATGCTGCATGGTTTGGCCGCAGGTAACGGTTCGTGCGTCCCTTTCTTTCGTGGAACGGCGGGATGATTTACGACTTTTGCTTCTCGATGCCATGTGCTCTCAGCGGTCTGCCGCAAGCGACCCTTTTTGAAGGCTTCTCTTTTTCCACTTCCCGGTAAGTGCATTCCGGAAAACAACATGAACTGTGAAAACAATTCACCTCAACTGATAAATTAAAGAAACCAGTGGCAACTCTATGAGCGTAATTCCGGAGCATGAAATCAACGCACTAAAAGCGATGGAGGGGTACGAGCAAATGCTTGAAATCGACCGATTGTCCAAGGCATATCAGGTGGATGAGGCTTCAATCCGGGCCGCAATATCGTCGGTGCCCGGACAAGGCCCGCCTCCTTCTACCCCGGCGCCCCCTTGGGTTCCGTCTCAAAAAAACCAGTCTCAACCCTCAGCTCCGAGCAAGGTCGGTCCAACGCTGTTAAATCGCGAGCAGCTTCGCTACGAATACGACCCAAGTCGAGAGGCGGCTCAGCGAAGAGAGCAAATCAATCAAGCCATTCTCTGTTCTGCGTGTGGAGTTGCGCTTGGCATACCAGATGTCCGACCCATCAAAGTGACCTGCCCAGCTTGTTTGTTCGAAACAACCTACACTGAATGAACGCACCCTTGATGTGGGGTGCTCAGCAGGACGATGCATGCGTGACGGCTCCCCTCGCCTTTGGCCCTATTCTCCAGCCAATTCCCCCATAGCCCTGCCTGACCGCCCACTTCTGTGCTCAACCCAAGAGGTCATCACGCTCCTTCGCAAAACAAATTCCCCCTCTCCTTCAGTGACTTTATCCGACAAGGACCTTGCTGCTTGGCTTGCTGAATTCGGAACGGAAACGGAGTCAATTGACGCACTCTTAGGTGCTCAAAATGTTCCACCCATTGCTCAACGTAGACCCATTCTCCTTCTTGGTGAACTTGCCAACCCCTATCGCCTCCAAGACATTAACATTGGACCTCTACCAATTTTTCCTGTACGATTGGAAGGCGTCTGCAAAACTTGGGCCGACGGCCTGGACACGCGAGAGGCATATCCTGGAGTTCATCACGTCACCCTTGCGAGAACTCCCGGCTGGTGGGAACATTCCCATTTGGGAATGGCGACAGTAGAGCAAATGAAGGCGATGATGGCATGGCTTGAGAACGGTGTTCGGGGTTCTTGGCGGCCTGTCAAATTGGGCGAAGGGTGTGTGCGCTTGGACGATCAACCCGAACTCCCCCCACCCTCCAAGGCAGATATATCATGGGATGGAACCGTTGAACGAGTGGATCTTCCGATGCCTGAACCAACGGGGCCAATGCTTGACTTGTCCACACTGATGGTACCGGTTCACACACGACAAGGGTGCTACAATCATCGCGGAAGGTTGGCACGATGCGCTCACATGAATCAACGAGAGTTCCATGATAATCTCTTCAGAAAAGGGTCTTCTCATCGTTGGAATGAAATCTTAACCGTTCAATGAGACGTTCTTGTAAAGCGTTCAACATGCTCATCCCCCCACACCAGGCGTTCGGTAGATTTGAGTCCAGATTTAGCGAGCAGGTCAGCGGTAATGTTGGACGGCACAGGATCCGTATGTTCTTGTTGGGATTGAACGAGATAGAATTCATCAACCAATCCGTCTTCAAGGAAGCGATGGATGGTCGTTGGCCCCCCTTCGACCAAGACACGCTGAATGTTTTGGTCACCCAGGCGATTGAGAAGAGACGGTAGCCCAGCAAATGACGACTGAACCAACATCGTATCTCCTCCGTCGGTGAGGAGCAGTGAATCAGCGGGGCATCGCGCATTCGGGTCAATCACAATTCGTAGCGGTTGGCGAATCGGTTGTCCTTGCCTTACGGTAAGAAGGGGATTGTCCCGGATAACGGTCTCCACGCCGACAAGTATCGCATCACAATCTTGCCTCAATTCATGGACTTTCTCCAAACACCCTGCGGAAGTAAACCGAGCGGCATCTTTGGAGCGGTCGTCAACCGAACCGTTGACATCAACTGCGAGTTTAACCGTGATGATTGGCTTTCGATGTTCACACCAATGAAGAAAAGGCTTCATTTGTTCGGCTGCAAGCGTTTCCATCAACCCCATTGAAGCGGCGATTCCAGCTTCTTCTAACACCCGCTTCCCCTCGCCACGAACGGTTGGATTGGGGTCCTCATGAGCGATGATAACTTCCTTGACTCCCGCCCACATCAACGCTTCAGTGCAGGGAGGCGTTCTCCCAAAATGATTGCACGGTTCAAGTGTAACATAAGCGATCGCACCGTTTGGAGAATGACCTTTTGACTCAGCATCGTGAATCGCCATTTGTTCGGCATGAAGTCCCCCAAGGTGGTCATGCCATCCCTCGGCAATAACCGCCCCGTCTTTGACCAGAACGCAGCCAACAAGCGGGTTGGGACTTACCCTTCCCCTACCACGTTCAGCAACCAGTAAGGCGCGTTCCATGAACGAACGGTCCTCATCGGTCCATGTTCTCGCCATGCCCTCACGAAATCGCTTTGGTTCAAGACACCTTGCATTTCTACTGTTTACGTGAAACTCGCTCATGCCGATTTGCGAAAGAATCTACCCATTTTGTCAATTTTATGCATATTGGGTAAAAGACAATTTGATTTGAATAATTACAAAATAGAGGCCAAAAGCGAATCCTTCAAGGCAGGAGTGCCCATGTTGGCATCATGGACTCCGAACAAATTGACCGCCCTGCGCTTGAGCGGGTAGAATTTGAAGTTGACTCAACATCAAAAAGGAAAAAGGGAACAAAGAGGCCAATTTTTGCTCCAATCTTTACCATGAAAGGTGAGTCAACAACTCCAACAAAACGGGTCCATCTTCTCGTAAATCCGTTTTCAGGCAAACGGAAAGGGCGTAAAGTTGCACAATATGTTATCGAACAACTTGAATCCAAAGGAGTGGCCGTCGAATCACATTTCTCAGCCCACAGCGGCCATCTGATTACAATTTCAGAACAACTTGATACAAAGCCGGGTGACATCATCGTCTCAATTGGCGGCGATGGTACATTTTCAGAGGTCCTCACTGGCCGCATGCAGGCCCAACCTGACGCGAAGGAAACGTTTGCCATTATCCCAGCAGGAACTGGCAATTCAATGGCTTTTGATCTTGGTCTAAAGGATATTGATACTGCTATTGCTGCTCTTATGGGAGGGAACAAACAAGCATTGGATTTAGCTCGTGTTGAACTGATTGAGGGCTTACCTGGTTCTCAAAAGGAAAAGATCGTACGCTACAGCCATAATCTTGTCACATGGGGTCTTGGTGTAGATTCAAACATTAAGGCTGAAAAGATGCGTTGGATGGGCCCCATTCGCTACGATGTCGGCATCCTGATGGCCATTATGGCTAACAAACGGCGAAGCGCGACATTGTCACTGGATGGTGTAAAATTACATGATGATTTTACGTTGTTCTTAATTCAAAACAGTCAAACTGGAGGTTCTGAATTGCCGTTGGCTCCAGGGGCATCCCTTGATGATGGAAAGATGGACATTGGAATCCTAAAAAAGATGCATAGACGTGGGATTCTCAAAGCATTCGGGATGCTCAAAAGTGAAGGAAGGCACGTGTTTCATCCACATGTGGTTTACCACCGATTTAAGCGACTTGAAATTACGACTCAAGTACCAACAGCGATCAATGTGGACGGTGAGAATCTAGGCTCGACTCCATTGACGATGGATGTCTTGCCCTCAGCCGTTTTGATTATGTCTCCTTCATCAGAATGAGAAATCCGAGAACTCTTCTTCAGGCTCATCGTGAACTTGTGGTTCGGGTTGTTTCGGAGTTTCAGCAGGTGCTTTCTTGACCGCCTTTCTACGACGCACAGTCGGCTTTTTTGCAGGGGCATCTCCTCGTTGAGGTGGACTTCGAGATGTAGGGGGGCTTGAGGATGTTACAGATGAACTTCTTCGCTCACCAAATGATGAGGGCAGTGACGTTGATTCACTCGCTTCCCGACTGATTTGTTCCATTTCTTGTGCTGCTTCGGTGACGATGACTGAACTTTTTCTCTCCGAAGGGCCATTGCCCGAACCCCGCGTGGGTATTGCTGTTGAGGCCAATACGCTATCGAGGTCAAATCCACCGAGTGAATCTTCTTCCTTTTCCGGTTTCTTTTCGGTTCGAGGAGCAGGTTTGGCTTTCTTTTCCGCCTCTCTTCGCTCTCTTTCCTTTCTCCTTTTGCGGTCATCAGGAGATTCCATACCTGCCTCCTTTGCTGATTTCATGTCTTCTTTAACCTGGGCAACCTTTTCTAAGCCGCCTTCTCCAAGAAGGGTTCGCATGGTTCCTTTTGCAGATTTAAGAACAAGTCCTTGGGATAAAATGAACGCTCCTACTCCGCCACCGATTCCAGCAATAAGGAAGAACATGATGAACCCTGCTCGGCCAAGTATCGGTACATTTCCTTGAACCCATTCGTCGTCATCTTCTCCATCCATGCTAACGCTTGCACCGTCCAGTACAATACTTGTGACCACCACAAAGTAGTCGCCACGGTTTGTTCTGTCATCAACGCTCATCGAACAATCATTGGAGATAAAATCTCCAAAACTCTCTTTGTAGTATCCGACCCCAGATTCGTTGCTACTTACCATGTATCCGCTTACGGTCACCGGTTGGTGCCACTCGCCAAGTGAAGTCAAACCGGTGTGAACGTTCTCAGTTGCGGGAATAAGCCCCAAAACAAACCATTGCGTTTTTGCCTCACCATCGATCTCGTCCAAGTCAATACTGCCTGCTCCTGTTTCAGGGTAGAATGGGTTTGACCATGCTTTCACATCAATTCGTGCTCCATCCCCATCGACCACCGCAGCCGCTTCATCAAAGGACATCTCTTGTATTGCTACGGCCGTTGTCACGCCATAATTCAAGTCGGATCCACCCAAGAGAGGGTCATGTGTGTCGTAAAAGGTACTGGCGGCCAAATAGCCGGTGAAACTGATGGCGGCTCCTTCGCCTTCAACCAAAGCAGCACCACCTTCACCGCCTGGGTTGCACCCTACGGCTTGCAGGTCTGATACTGTTTTCTTTGAGCCAGAAAGAGTTGACACCACATCGATGTCCTCCTTTGAAAACGAGACGATCACTGCATTTTCTCCGTCTCCCCAAGAAGCAGTAGAAGGCCCAAAGCACCCAGCTAGTAACATACTCGCGATGAACAACAGGGCAAGAGCACCTCGGCGCATGGACCTTGGAGGGGGCGTAGAGTTTGAGAAGTCTTCCCCCAATAAGGACGGTGATTTGTATCCAAATGGTAATGATTTGGCGCAGTCGGAGAGATTTGAACTCCCGAGTCACGGGGACACCGGATTTCAAATCCGGCGCAATACCAGGCTATGCGACGACTGCTTTATTGGAGGCGGGAGGTTTCCCTCTTTTTCCCCTTTCGCTCGGTCAGTGTCTCAAGATGTTCCTCTTTACGAGGGACATAAATGACAGCAAGCCCCAGCCCGAGTGAGGTGAGTATGAACGTCATCCCGGGTGCTTTCAGTGGGTCGCTGTCTCCCAGTCTATCATTTTCTAGAACTTCTCGTAAGTCAGCAGTGAAGTCTTCGACCTTCCAATTATCACCCGTCCAAGCGATAACAGGTTGACGGTTGTCGTTGATGATGTACGTGATGGTCGAGTGGCCGACATTGAACTCTTGCTGTTCCTCCTCAACACAAGACATCCTGTCATCCCCGTCCCATGTGTATCCATCATCGCACATGCAGTGTAAGTTTGAACCGGAGCCCATTTCCCAGCCGTGTCCACTACAAACTTCGCCTGTGGAGTTCTTGATTGGGGAGGGGATTTCCGATGAATTGATCGTTGAGGGTGCCCATGCGATGTGTCTTGGTTCATCAATTTCGTCCATTCCAGTATCCGAAAGTTCCCAGGATGTATTCCTCGAATTCCATGTGTAAAGACTCCACCACCAAGAGGAATCACTTGGTGCTTCTTCGTCACCAAGAGAAGTGAGGTAGTGGCCAAAGGATGAATCTTCAATGGTCGCATTGATCCCAGCGTCGTTTAACGCCCCCTTGGTAATGTGATATCCATCAAAAGTATCGAGTTCAACATGGACTTGGGTTCCATTCACCCACATAATTGTCATGCCAGCTTCAGAGTTGAGTGGCGTGGATAGGTTTGACCTGTTTTGGGAAGAAGGCATCCAAGCAATTTGTGTGTCGTTCCCAAGAGCATTCACACCATCAATGCCGACCGAGGACATCTCCCACTGGTCAGTTGAAGTGTTCCATAGATTCAGTTCCCACCACCAAGAAAAGTCGCTGGGGGCTTCTTCGCCACCGATTCCGGTGATGTAATGGCCATATTGTGTCATTGAGGCGTTGAGGTCAATACTTGCTTTATTGGCTAATGTCTCCGTTAGGGTCCAACCAGAAAGGCCAAACATGTGAGTTGAGCCATTTCCTGCTGTATTGACGACGGTTACTGAGGCCTCACCAGGTTGATAATCCATAACATGAGCGTCGATAACACTCTCGTTGACCGTGACTCCAAAAGTATCCCATATCGGTTTAAGTTCTTCATTTGTACCCGTGAGATGAGGCCAGTCAACACCGTGAATTCCTGTATATGTCTGAAGACGTTCAGGAGTATCATATCGGGGGTCTACAGTAATCGAGATGAAGGTTACATCCTCTTTCTCATTTTCACTGAGCGAATTTTCAACGCTCTTCATGAGTTGAGTAATTACAGGGCAAACATCAGGACAACGGGTGAAAATAAAGCCAACAACTGTGACTTCATTGCTATCGTTGTAGAAGGAGTAGTTCTCTCCCATCTGGTTCGTAAGTGAAAAATCTTCTATCGGCTCACGAGCAAGTCGTTTGCCTTTGTATGCTGAGGCAGGAGCAAGAAGTATTGCTGTAAGGATTAGAACGATAATGACGCGCTTCATGTATCATCTGCCTCTTTAACGGTTGGTGGCATAATCAGCCGAAAGTGGAGTGCACCAAGAAGGAAGTCCTGTAACGCCTTCTGGGTTTGAAAGACCAATTCCCCAGAGCATCAAAAGAACGAAAACTACGGGAAATAGAGCCGTTCGGGTGTAGATCCGAGGGTCTCCTTTCAAGTGCATGAAG
>MDSV01199782.1_pt1 | contig 10467 bp, 10 predicted proteins | sample 810851 | NCBI WGS metagenome assembly MDSV01 (sample SAMN05326640, study PRJNA326480) | marine metagenome | isolation source: seawater | place: Atlantic Ocean: North East | collected 2012
CCTAGCTGTGAGGTTGTCCACTCATAGACAGTATGACAATAATAATCTAAACCTCTCACTAATCGTGGATTACACTGATAAGGAACGCCCGCATGATCCAATAAGGTTAACAAGCGCTGAAAATGCGCCTGTGAGGCGTCACTCAAACAATCACCCATCACGGGAGCTTGTGCTAACAAAGATTGCATGTCTGGATGTTTACTATCTAACAAACGCAATGGGTTTTGATCTAAACGGCGCAATGATTCCTCATCTAATGCCTCACGATGCGATTCAAAGTAAGCGACGAGCTGTTCGCGATATTGTTGTCGACACTCAGGACTACCGAGTGTATTAATCTCTAAGGTGACCTGATCAGACAACCCTAAGGCTTTTAATAAGCGCCAAAATAACAGCAGCTGCTCAGCTTCAATTTCAGGACCAGGTAATCCAAAGGCTTCTACACCCATTTGAAAAAACTGTCGATAGCGGCCTTTTTGAGGACGTTCGTGTCGAAACATTGGCCCTGTGTACCATAAGCGCTGCACTTGATTATACAGCAAGCCTTGCTGAATGCCTGCCCGTACACAACCGGCTGTTCCCTCTGGTCGTAAGCTCAGTGAATCGCCATTACGATCTTGGAAGGTATACATTTCCTTTTCGACAATATCAGTGACCTCACCAATCGTACGACAAAATAAATCGGTTTTTTCGACCACCGGTAGACGAATTTCTGAGTAGCAATAGCGTGATAACGTGTCACGAGCCAGCGCTTCTAATTGATGCCAATAAGGCATATCAACAGGACAAACATCATTCATACCACGAATTCCTTGAGTAGGTGCTGTCATAATAAAAAATCCTTAATGCTTAACCGGCGTCACCGTGTAATTAGGCTGCAAACTCCGCACTGATGGCTTTGCCGGCGATGAAGATGCAACAACCTTTGGAGCTGAGGTTTGCTGCTGATGAACAGGCTGTTCTATCGGTTTTTTAGGGAGTACTAAAGACTGATGCTCGACCATAGGTGACTCAGCAGAAGTCTTTTCAGAGGCTTGTGGTGCGACTTGCTGAGGCAGTGTTAATGCCGCATGTCCCTGAGTGATTGGAAGTACCTGTTGATGAGTTGTTGGTACTGTTGGCTGCCACCAGCGATCAACCACCCAACCCAGTAATAACACACTCAGCAATGTAGCGATGATAAATAGAAATAAAATAGAAGGACGCTTAAGCCAGGTGACCAGCGACGGATTATCCGAGTGACTCATAAAGGTTGACTCAAAAAAAGAAGCTGGTTTTTTTGTGGGTTGAGCTGCATCATAAGCGATTAAGAGATCGTCATCATTCAGGCCTAACAGACGAGCGTAAGAGCGAACATAACCACGTCGATAGACACCTGCCACAGTAGGATGAAAGGCCTCCTGTTCGATTTCGTCAATTAAATGTCGATTCAAATACAGCTGTTTTGCCACTGACTCTTGTGATAGGCCCAAAGACTCACGCGCAGCTGCCAAACAGGCGCCGTATGAGATCGGATGGTCCTCTTGTACTGATTCTTGTGATGATGCTAATTCTTCCATTGATATACCCCAGTCATTGCCTCCCCGCGGGTACTCTACCATGACAAGAGACAAAATAACATGAATCCCTTAGCACAAAACCACAACGATAAAAGTCAGATAACCACACCCAACAATTGATCAAAAAACGCTCACTCAGATACCTGCATGATATTTTGGCTGGTCGAAAAAAAACAAGAGTGTATGGGAACTTATAAAAAGCGTTATTCTTATATAACTGAAGAAATCGAGATATTTTATTACGTGGCGCAATGTCAGACTTTTGCCAAAGCTGCAAGGAAAATAGTAACCGTGAAGTTACCTTAATGGATAACCAACCCTCGAATGTAAAATTTGCACTACATCAATTCAATATACTATGGGGGTCAGTCGAAAAGCTTATATTGATTACCGAGCGCTATTTTAAGGACATAAATAGAGAAATCTAAATACGCTAAAATACTACCAGAGGCCTAAGTATGATTTTTATATCATCATTATTTAGAAAGATGAAGTGAAATTCAGGACGTGCCAGATGACGATGAACACGGGTACGCTTTAATGATTTGGATTGCACGAGCTGTTGTCTTTTTACCATAAGCTGATTTAGTTTCCATGTGACACATTAAATTATTGTTTATTGAGTCCAAAGGCAGGTGATTATAACATTTATTTAATATACCAAAAATAACACCTGTGTCATGTTCACCAGTATAGCAATGAATTAGAACATTACCTTTCGCTGTCTCAATAGCACGAAGAATGCTAGAAATTTTCTGATTTAGCGCCTCATTGGATAACTTTAATGCATTCACCATATAACCTTCTATGTTAATGTAGTCTTCTACCCCATTAGACAAGGCAATATCTTTTTCTAGTGGCAGAAGGGATTCTGCGTAACCAAGATCACCAGAATATAAATTAATGATAGTTTTTACATTATTTTGAGCTAATGATTGTATGCACATAGGAGACATGGCTAAGTAGGCTGAACGATAAATAACTTTACTTGTTGTCGAATTAAATACTACTTTAATACCCCCTAAATTATTATTCAGTTGAGTATCTTGAAAAAGTTGATTATTGATATCAGTTTTACTCATTGCACTAGGATTAAGATTATTTCCAATTACATGAGTTGAGTTACAGTTCTTAACAACTGGAGCATATAATGATGATGGAAAGAATTTCTCACATTCAAAGTGGTATTCAGGAGCAGAGAAGGAAGAAGTAGAAAATAAAACAATGATCAGCTGAGTTATTAATTTTAAGAATAAGTTAGTTAAATCATTCTTCATTGATTGCTCACATTCTCCGAGTTAATAACAGTTTTTTACCAAAGTAGACCTTGAATAGTGCTTTGTCAATAGCATAACTTTTTAAGGATGCTCCAGAAGCATTAGCAGTTGAAATATAAGTGTCCTTAGAGAATAACTTGGACGCATACTTAGCATCATTAATTTCGGCGGGGCTGATGGGAGGTGTGGCAATGAGGACATCACGTCAACGTAAAAAAAATGACTGGCCACGAAGCAGCCAATCGTTTTTTGATGATGATTTATGACCGCTTTGAACGAATTAATGCTGTGATACCAATAAACGCACACACCATAATAACCACTAAAAATAACATGGCACCTTGAAACCCATGCAGAAAACAGTAGTTAAATAATGATTGCGCTTGATCCATGGAAGCATGACTATGTTGAGTAATGACACGTGTTGCCGTTTCTGGGTTCGATACGACATCTTGCATCCAGCTGGTGGTTATACTGATCGGCGCAATGATCGTTTGTTTTAAAAAAGCAGACACCGCAATACTGTGATAGATGATGGTACCTAACGAAAGACTCATAACCCCACCCATATTATGGAATGTCCATGAGGTACCCAGAGCCTGCCCACTACTGGACTCTGGAACAGCAGAAAGCGTGGCAACGGTGGATGGGCCTAGTATTGCAGCCCAACCGACGCCCATCGCAACAAAGGCAACAATTAGATAGGTAATACTGGTGTGCTCTCCAAAACCTAATTGCAAGAGTGCAGATAAGATAAAAAACAACGTACCTATCATTAATAGAGGTTTAGGGCCAAAGTAATCGGTAGCGCGACCTACAATCGGAGACATGACCGCCATGATAGCCGTAGTGGGTAACAACATGAGCCCTAAGCTATAACCCGAAAAACCATGAATATAATGCAAATACAGTGGCATTAAGAAGAACGCTAGACAATAGAAACAAGACAAAGAAAATGTAGCGACAATACTGCCAATAAACGTCGTATTTTTAAATAATTGAAAATCAATAATCGGGCTCTCTGTTCGCTTCTCAACAATATACAATGTGACTAAGGTGATTAAACTAATAATAGCCAATACCAGTGTAGGCATAGAAGACCACCCCCATTGTTGACCTTGGATTAATGCGAGAATTAAAGTGGATAAACCAACCGTCAAACAGATCAATCCGGACCAATCAATTCGAGCCGTTGTGTCAGATTGTCGTGATTCATTAATCGTAGGAATACAAATCATAAAACTCAGTATGATCAGAGGTATATTGACTAAGAACACCCAGTGCCAACTTAAAGCACCAGTAATTAACCCACCAATCACCGGGCCAATAGCCAACCCAACGCCGTTGACACCGAATAATAAACCCAGGGCTCTTCCACGCTCTGATTCGGGAAAGGCATCAGAAATAATGGCTGCAGAAGCAGTAAAGAGTATCGCTGTACACAAGCCTTGGCCGAATCGAAACAGCAGTAAAATCGACATGCTTGACGCTAAACCAGCGCCTAATGAAGTGAGCCCAAAACCGGCCATTCCGATAAACAAGACAAGTCGGCGACCGTACAAGTCGGCAAGTCGACCCGCAGTAACCATGAAGGCACATTGTGCTAATAAAAATAGATTAATCACCCATTGTAATTGATCCATCGTGGCATGCAGACTGGATTGTATGGCAGGTAACGCCGTATTAACGATCGTAAAATCAAGACAGGCTAGGAAGCTGGTCAAGCTAATTCCAGCGAGTGCTAGCCAACGATTTTTAGGTTTCTTTGCTTGATGGTCCATCATACTCTCTCTTTTCGCTTAGCAGTCATTGAATACGTGACTGTATTATAAACATGTAAAATCAAATTGATAAGGGATGCTCAAGAAATAGGATTTCTATATGAAATAACAACACAGGCTTTAAATTAGAGAATAATTTAAACGTGAGCTTATTATCTAGAAGCACGCGAGCGATGTCGATAACCGCCGCGGGAGAAGCGTTTCTACCTTATTGCGAGAAAGTGGTGAGAGCCTCACAAGAAGGACACCAACTCATAACGAATTTAAATACCTCAGTCAGTGGTCATATAAAAATAGCGGCACCACCTGCTTTTGCGACGCACTGCCTTGCAGAAACGGTGGATGATTTTTGCAAAGCCTATCCTGATGTGACCATTCAATTAGTGCTAGGTCCTTCATTAGAACAAATGATTGCGCAAGGGTTTGATATCATTTTACGTAGTGCTGAGTTAGACGATTCGAATTTAATCGTAAGAAAGCTAGTTGATTTACCCTTAGTGGTTTGTGCCAGCCCTAGCTTTATCAATCAGTATGGCCTACCCGAGCGGATTGATCAGTTATCGTCTTATCGTTGGGGGATATACAGTCACCAATCAAAACACGCACGATTGGATTTTTACCAACGACAAACAGTACACCCGGTTGAAATAACCAGTCACATACAGTGTGACTCATTAAACACCTTAAAAGCATTGGTTATGCTAGGTATCTGTTTAGCCTGTCTTCCGCAATTTATGGTGGGATCTGAGATAGCACAACATAAGTTACTTCCCGTCTTACCCACGTACCAATTAAACCCATCACCATTGTATGTATTAAAGCCCGCGAGAGATCATACCCCGTCAGCCGTCAGCTTGTTCATTGAATACCTGTTTCAATATTCAGCGACATCAGACAAGCAGTAATCGTGTCAGACAATTGAATCGTAGAGAAGATGCGAATTTTTTCTCAGAAGCATTAGGTATAAAAACCATAACCGCGACAAACGAAGATCTTAATTCAATCACGGGCGAATTATTTATTTTCTTTCTTCTTTTATTATCAATAAGTACATAATTTCATAAGGGTGCTCAGGATCTCTGAATGTAGCCCCATATTAATGACGAGAAGTATGGATTAAAAAACCTGAATGTTGTGAGACCTTAAAAAACATATAGACTGCCACTGTGATTGACAAGATGACAAACACCTCTGGCACCAACATCGGCTGATGATAGGTGTTAACCATATAATTAAGACACCAAGGGAATAATGCAGCAACGAACACAGTAGAATTATTATAAAAAGCAATGAGAGAAACACGTGACTTCACTGATGAATGTTGACATAACGTATAGACCATAAATTTATTATATACACTAGCGGTAAAAGACAGTAACACCATAGCCAGTATCAATATTAACAACGAACCGCTCGTCAACAAGCATAACAGGCCAGCACCCAAAACTAATGTCAACGAAAGCCCTAACAGTACTGGCATGACTCGATGGGACTGTTTAACAAACCATGAAAGAAACAACAGCGATGACATCACCACAGAAAAACAGATCGTAGAGCACAAAAATAAATCTTGCAGTGGGATGTGAAAATTCCTATGAAAATAAAGATTTCCCATGCTCAAAAACTTTACCATGCCCTCAAGCATAATGATCATCACCATCATACCCAAAAACTGTTGGTAAAAAGTTTTCAGTGTCGACAGGTAACTAAATGAATATACTGTCTCACCAGACGATACAAAATCAGGTGTCTCTGAGGCGTAGAGGCGTATCGCGAACAGCAACAAACCTGACACGCCTGCCAATACGTAAGGGAGCCGCCAGGCATACTCAACCATAGCATTGTGGTTATAAAACAACGTTAATAGATAGCCGACTGCAACCCCAATGAGACCTCCTAGCTGAGAAAAAAAAGAGGATCGCAATAACTCTGAAAGTTGTAAACCAGGTCTTGCGTGCTCATAAATAAATACCATACCACCAGGATATTCTATACCTAAAGCAATACCTTGCAACAGACGGATCACAATAAATAATACAGGCAGCCAGAAAGCATCAATGTAATGAATCGGTAAACATGCCAGCAACGCTGTACTGAATGTCATCATCAGTGAGCTCATCACGAATGTCGATTTACGACCCACGCTATCAGCAAATCGAGAAAAGACAAAGCCACCAATAATTCGACCCACATACCCTAACCAATAGATAAATAGCACAAGTAGAGAACTGGTAGACGGGCTGATGTTAGGAAAAAAAATGGTGTATAGGTACGCACTAAGAACGGTGTATAAACCAAAATCATACCATTCGATAATCACGGCTAGATTTGCAAAGCGAGTGCTTTTTTTACTCGCGATCTCTTTTGATGTTAAGACCTCCATGGCATTCTCGATAAAGCTGCGTTTGGCATACAATGAAAGGGTTGGCGTTTTTCATCATTATCATCCGGACTAACATAAGCATCATTAGCCTGATACCAGTGTCATCCTAAAACATACCACCGATCGATTGAACTAAATTTTAAAAAATACTTTAAATATCACGCTCTTCAGGCCCTTGCCTCTCTGACCAACCTAAAAGCCGTCGAGTCACAAAATGATAGACGCGCTTACCCGTCTTCATCCAGACAACACTGATCCATGATTTTGAGGCAAGGACTTTTTTTTCTTTTGCGGTGACCGAATGGTATTTTCTTTTATGTTTTAACAAGTGACGCAAATCTTCATAGCACAAGGTTAAAAACCACTGGCTAACTCTATTTTTAAAACAAAAGGCCAGCTGAAAATCTGTCACTGATGGCGTACTTTCCGGTGTAATGATCCAATTGGCTTCTTTAGCTAAGTCATTATTGACCACACCGGCTCGCTTTAACGTGAGCAACAACTGTCGACTGGATTTAAAAAATTCGGGTGTTAACCGATCATTCGCACGATGCATTGAATCGCCTTGAATGAAGCTACGAACGTGTGAATGCCGCGCCACTTCGAGCAATGTGGGAAAATAAGGTGACTTCAGTGGCATTAGACGAGCCAGTGCGCGCTTCTCATTACGTGCAAGCAAGCGAGCCAATGGTGTAATCCAGAGGTTTCGCGTATAAACCCGGCGAATAGCAGGAATTGATGCATCATTGGTGATAAACATCCCTTTCTCTATTTTACCAAAAGCATCACTTTTTAACGTGGACTCATACTGAAACATAAAAAGACCTCATAGATAGAAACATTAAGGTATAACCGTCAGACTAAACCTATCAATAATTGGGGCACATGATAATCAGTTGTCACTCAACGTGCAAGCATCTTCTGTATCAAAAACAATCAACAATAAAGCAAAGTTAGACTGAAGATAGCGCTTCCAGATAGAGTTCTAGAGAAGCCATTGGGTCTACTGATTGAGTAATAGGACGACCAATCACCAAATAATTCGCACCATTCATAATGGCTTGTTGTGGGGTTTGCACACGCTGCTGATCTTGACAATCATCTGATTGCAACCGAATACCGGGCGTCACCAGGGCAAATGATACCGGCAATAGACCACGCAATCGTTGAGCTTCTCGTGCTGAACATACAATGCCATCTAAGCCAGCATGGTGAGCCATACGCGCATAACGTGCCACTAAACTGTCGACAGACTCATGATACCCTAATGATGCTATATCGTGCTCTGAGAGACTGGTTAGAGCAGTTACGCCAGTTAACAGAGGGCGGCGCTCTGTCTGTGCACTATCAACACCCTCAACCGCTGCATGGAGCATCGCATTACCTCCTTGACAATGGACATTTAACATCCACACCCCGAGTTCAGCTGCTGCCTGACAAGCCTGTCTAACCGTATGAGGAATATCGTGGAATTTCAAATCTAAAAAAACATCAAAACCCCTATCGATTAACTGCTTAACTAGATCAGGACCATAACGAACAAACAAATATTTCCCGATCTTCAAGCGGCACTGCGCGGGTGATAATGGCTTCACAAAAGATAACACTTGGGTATCGGTTTCATGATCCAAAGCGAGGATAATGGGTGAATGCATAGCACTCATAACACAGGCTTCCGGGATAACACATCGGTTGATCGGATTGGTTTTGTGCTTGACCACGTCTGACAACTCGGACACAACCAATGCAGCGTAGTACCAGAAAAACCACACTGCAAACACCGGTAAGTGGGGTGATCTAACAATAAAGATTCTAAATGACGCTCTAGTTTTAACAACTTCTGTGCGTCGGGTACCGAAGCACTATCCGCATAACACTGAATTAATGGCGCCAAAGCCCATAATGAACCATGTTTAGCCACATAATTCTCAAGAAAATCAATTGCCGTTTGTAAGCCATGTTGCTGATAAAGTAATTTTGACAAACAAGCTGCGACATCAACAAAAGGAGTTGCTGAATATATACCCTGAAGGTATTGAGTAAATGCTTCCTGATGCCCACAGTGCTCATAACAAATAGCCATATCATCGAGTATCTCAGTAACATAGTTTGGATCTTCTTCCATCACGCGTTCATAAGCTCGTATACTGACGGTGTAATCCTGCGCATGAAATGCTGACTTGGCTTCTAATAAATAAGCACGCACACAGTGGCGATCAATACTTTGCGCTTTATGTAAATAATGCTTAGCTTCTTGAAAGTGCTGCTTACGACGCATATCTTCAGATAACTCACAATAATAATGAGCAATATGCAGGCGGTAAGAAGTGCCAGAAAACACAGCTAAACGCTGAGCAATTTTAATGGCCTTATTCCACTCTTTCTCTAAATGGTAGATTTGTAATAACAGTAATAAGCTTTGGCCATCATGCTTATCTTGCTCTGACAGCTCAAGAAAGATCTTTTCTGCACGATCTAATACACCAGCACTTAAATAATCTTCACCCAGCGCTAATAACGCTTGATGACGATGATGCTGTTCCAATTGAGGTCTAGCAATTAAATTTTGATGAATTTTAATCGCCCGGTCTACCTCGCCTCGTCGACGAAACAACCCTGCTAAAGCCAGATGCGTCTCAACAGTATCACTATCAATCTCCATCAGCTTAATAAAAACATCAACGGCTTTATCAGGCTGTTCATTAATCAGAAAATTTAATCCACGAAAATAGTCACGCTGAAAACGAACTGGAAAACCCAATCGCTCCCTTAAATTAGAACGACGACCAAAAAGCCAAGCTCCTAACGCAACTAAAGGAAAAAAAACATAAGCAAAGACAGTCATACAGTCGTTGTATCCGATAAAGGCAAGGTTCTAAGGTTATCTAATTCTTTTTGGGCACGCTTTAATTCTGCCTTCATACTAGAGCGCTGAGCGCGCAAACGAAACACCCAAGGAACAACGGCACAGAAACCAAGAAAAGCCCCAACGATCAACGTAATCAGTAATAATAAAGGGAAATAGACTTTCATCGAACCCAGTGGCTGATGAAGATTCACAGAAAAAGAATTCATGGTGGTAAATAAAGCAACCAAACAAGCCACCACAAACCAAAACAAGGTCACAATATATTTCATCTTTTCTTCCTTATTCTATGAAAAAGTGACTCAACAATGTTGAACAAAACCCAGCTAAAGCAAAGGCTTTAACTGGGTTTGTCGATACTCATCCTCCTATGACACTAGAAGCATGAGCCCATGTTATACCAATAAAACGCGATTAATCGTCTTTATTGTTCATTTGTTCTTTCAACAAATCACCCAATGTTGTTTTTGTAGGAACAACCGGTTTATGTTGAGAACTAGTGCCTCCAGACGTGCTATCTTCCAATAACGCTTTACGTGACACAACGAGTTGATGAGCTTTCTTGTCGATGTACATGAGCTTCACATCAACTTCTTCACCA
>MDSV01231419.1_pt1 | contig 10467 bp, 11 predicted proteins | sample 810851 | NCBI WGS metagenome assembly MDSV01 (sample SAMN05326640, study PRJNA326480) | marine metagenome | isolation source: seawater | place: Atlantic Ocean: North East | collected 2012
TCCATAATCAGCTACACTTGAAATTTTTGATTTAATTTTTGAGCCAACTTTATAAACTTCGTCAACATTTTTCCAAGGATCGTCAGTTAATTGTTTTAAACCTAAACTTATACGATTATTTTCTTTATCGTACTTTGTGACAATTACTTCAATGTCATCCCCAATGCTAAATTTTTCAGATGGATGATTTACTCTTTCCCATGACAGGTCAGTAACATGAATGAGTCCATCCATACCACCAAGATCAACAAAAACTCCGTAATCTGTTATATTTTTTATAGTTCCTTTAAGTTTATCGCCTTCAGATATATCGGATAATAGTTTACTTCTATCTGCTTTTCGTGATTCTTCAAGCAATGCTCTTCTAGAAACAACAATATTACCTCTGAGTTTGTCCATTTTTAGTATAACCATTGGTTGAGGTTTGTTTAATAGTGGTGAAATATCCTTAACAGGTTTAAGGTCAACCTGACTTCCAGGAAGAAATGCTAATGCTCCGTTTATATCTACGGCAAACCCACCCTTAACTCTCTCTGTAATAATACCAGTAACTTGTTGATTTGAATCTTGAATTTTTTCAAGGTTGTTCCAAGATTCTTCTTTTCTTGCTCTTTCTCTGCTGAGAAGAGCTTCTCCTTCTTTATTTTCAAGTTTTTCTAGGTAAACGTCATATTTTTCTCCAACTTCAATATTATGATCTTCACCCGGAGAGTGGAATTCTTTTATTGGAATTCGTCCTTCTGACTTAAGTCCAACATCAACTATTACTGTGTCTTTTGTAATCGACAATACCGTGCCTTTGACAATCTGCCCCTCTTTGTACTTAAATTCAGACAGACTTTGTTCTAATAGTTCACTAAAATTTTCTTCCAATATAATTTCCTCATCTTTTAATCCTGTATGGTTTACAAAATTTTGATAGTATATGCAATCACAAATTAATTTCTGTGTTTTTAATATATTTAATGGCTATCTCAAAAACTTCATTTTCATTCAAATCAGAAGTATTTATGTAATGACTATCTTGTGTTTTTATTAGTGGAGACAATTTTCTATTTTTATCTTGAGAGTCTCTAACTTCTAACATTTTTAAGATTTCATTAAATGAATTATCATTAAGTTTCAATTGTACCTGTCTTCTTTTTGCTCTTACTTCTATATCGGCATCAATATAAAACTTTGCTTCAGCATTAGGCGATACGACACTGGTAATGTCACGTCCATCAATAACTGAGCCTATACCTTTTGGTGGAATCTTAGTAAAATTTCTTTGAATTTCAATTAGTTTATCTCTCACAAACCCCTCTTTAGCAATTACAGATGAAACTTTAGAAACCTCTTCTGATCTTAGGTTCATTGAACTTAATTTTTTATTATCTGATAAAATACTATAATTAATTTTAATTTTTTCTAACTGTTCCAAATTACCTTTTTGGTTAATGAATTCATAAGCAAAGATTCTATAGAGAATGCCACTATCTAGATGATCAAAACCTAAATATGATGCCAGTTTCTTTGCAAGAGTTCCTTTTCCAGAGCCTGCTGTACCATCAATTGCAATTACTGGTTTCTTAGTTTTTGACATTAGATATATTTCCTCCTGCCTTAGACAAGGCTTCGTAAAAGCTTGGAAATGATGTTTTAATCATTTTTGGGTCATCAATTGTGATTGATTTTTCAGATGCTAGTCCAAAAACAAGCATAGACATAGCAATTCTATGATCATGGAAAGTTTTTACAATATTTCCGCCGACTTGAATTTGGCTTCCATTTATAATTAATGAATCTTCTTTTTCTTCAACATCAACGCCGGCAAATTTTAATGCCTCTGTCATTGCTTTAAGCCTGTTACTTTCTTTAAACTTTAATTCACTTAACCCACTAAATTTTGAAGAACCTGATGCAAATGAAGCCGCAACAAATAGAATAGGGTACTCATCAATCAATCTTGGCGCGATTTTTGGTTCTACATTGGTTGCTAATAAGTCCGAACTTTCAACCATTATGTCACCTACAATTTCACCATTATAATGCTGTTTATTAAAAATTTTAATTTTAGCTTTCATTCTTTTAAGAATTTCTAGTAGTCCAGTTCTAAAAAAATTAAGGCCAATATTATTAAAAGTCATTTTACTATTTTTCGTTATTAAAGTAGCAACTATCAAAAAAGCAGCTGAACTGAAATCTCCAGGGATTATTATATTTTTTGGCTTTAAAAAGTTTGGAGAAGTAATCAAGATCTCATTGTTATTTTTTTTTATATTTACCCCAAAATATTTTAGCATTATTTCAGTATGATCACGACTAGGATGTAATTCTTTAATTTTCGTAGTTCCTTTTACATTAAGTGAAGCCAAAAGTATGGCACTTTTTATTTGTGCAGATCCAATTTTAAGTACATAATTTATTGGAATTGAATGACCTTGGTTATCTTTTATTGTTACAGGAAGAAAACCATTATTATGTTCAACTAAAGAATTCATTTTTAATAATGGGTCAATTATGCGCATCATAGGCCGTGATTTAAGTGAATGATCTCCTGTAAAAGTTGCATTAATCTCTCTTGTTGATAACAAACCTATTATTAATCTTACACCTGTTCCTGAATTTCCAAAATCAAGTTCTTTTTGTGGTGTTTTAAAATACCCACCATTCCCAAAGATTTCAAAAACCCCGTTTTTTTTTAAGATTCTTATTCCTAAATTTTTTAAGCATTTTATAGTATTAGTTACATCGTCGGACTCTAAGAGATTAGTAATTTTTGAGTTTCCAAGACATAAAGATGAGATTAATAGAGCTCTAATGGAAATAGACTTATCTCCTGGAGGAGAAAAATTTCCAGAAAGTGATTTACTTTTAGATGATTTAAGAGTAATTATATTTTTCATTTTTACTTAATTATATAATTTATTTATCACAATAAGGGAATTGTTAAATGGATGACTTCGAAAAAGGGGCAAAAAGAAAATGCACGCAATGTAGCACTTTATTTTTTGATTTTGGTAAATCTCCAATTATTTGCCCAAATTGTGGTGCTACCGTCAATTCTTTATTAACAAATATTTCAAAAAGGGGAAGGCCCCCAAAGATTGCCAAGGTTGAAGAAAAAAAACCTGATGAACCTATTAAAATTGAGGAAATTGATTCTCAAGAAAATATTGAAGATGAAGATGATAGTGCTGTTGAAGAAATTATTGAGATAGAAAGAGAAGAACAATAATTTATTTAAGTTAAATAAATTTATGAGTGAAAATTCTTTAAGAAATTTTTTATTATATCTAAGTATTTCATTCCCAGTTTTTTTTGCATTATTTGTCTTTCTTACAGGTAACGTAAATTTTCCACAGGCAACAATTGAAAGTTATAAATATATTGAGATAGCCAAATACTGGATTGATAAGAATTCTACATCTTGGGGTTATGAGAGTGTTGTTCAAAGACTTCCTTTATACCCGGTGTTTATTTATCTAATTTTTGAAATTTTTGGTTTTAACAATCTAACAGCTCTAATTTTTTTCCAAGCAATTTTAGGTTCATTAACAATTTTCATGACTATTAAGATTCTTGAGTTGTTAAATTTATCAAAAAATTTATTGGTAATCCTTTCTATTTTTTTTAATTTTCATGTTTTTTATAGGTTTTCTGTTTTTTTACCAAATGCTTTCTTTCTTTTTTTTTTGACTATCTTTATTTTTTATTTTACTAAATTTTTTTTTGATGAAAAAAAAAAGGTATACCTTCTTTTATTGAGTGTTTCTATCATAGCCTTAATGTTAGTAAGACCAATCTTTCAACTATCAATACTATTAATTATACCTTTCCTAATTTTTTTAATTTTTAAAAAAACTTTTTTTAAAAAAAGAATAAAATTTTTATTTTCAATCTTGTTAGTAGTATCTTATTTTTTGGGTTTGTTTACTCAAATGATTAGGAATTTTAATGAATACGATAGATTCTCTTATACTATTCAAACAGGTGGTCATTTACTATACGTCGTAACGGCTCTGAGTATTACAGAAAAATCCTCGTGTGGAGATATGGACCCTGAAATGATGGTAAGGATGCAAAAGGAGGTGGAAAATAGGAAATTTAAATTGTTCACTGAAACAGAAGATGACGCCGTTTCTCTGAATAGAATAAAAATTTCTGTTGCTAAGGACTTTTTATTTAATGAAATTGAATTTAATGAAGTCTTTCCATCTATATTCTGTGCCTATTTTAAAACTTTTTTTCATCCATCACCCTCTGCGATATATCAAGCATTTGGATTGTCTTTAGATGGTTTTAGTACTACAGATGGAGAAAGTCTTATAGAGAAATTTCAAAACTTTTTATTTAATTCATTTAAGAACCCTAAAAACTTTTTTTGGTTAACCTGTTTTTTCTTCTTATGTTGTATGCGATTTCTTCAACTATATGGAATCGTTCATGGGTTGTTTTTTTCAGAAAATAGATTGTATTTCTGGTTTTTATTTATTGTTTTTTTAACAGTCATTGCACCAATTGTTGGAATGAGTAGTTTGAGGTTTAGGACGGAGGTAGAATCACTTTTAATAATTTTCGGAGCATTAGGAATAAATAATCTAATTAGGAAATTAAATTAAAATACAATAATTCAAGTTTGTAATGAATTAAATTATTTTAAATTTCTTAAATATCAAATTTTTGGAGAATTTATATAATTTGACTGGTATATTTGAAAATATAAAGTCATGGAATAATGTTTTAAAAATTTAAAACTTTAATAGAAGTAAGAACTTCAAATATGAAAAATTTTTGCCCTGCGTGCTTAAAAAACAAAACAAAAAATAGAATCAAAGTTCCTGATTTTGAATATGGATTGCCGTATATCGCAGAATATTTTGAGTGCGATTACTGTGCTACCAATTTTCAAAAACCTATGCCCACATTAAAGAAGATATCATCATATTACCCAAAAAATTATCATAGCTTTAAATCATTGGGTATTCTCAAATTGATTAGGTCATGGATGAGATTAATAGGCCTTAGAAAATTTATTAATATTAATGATAAAATTTTAGATTTTGGTTGTGGCAATGGAGATTTCTTATTCTATGCTTCAAAATCTTTTCCAAAGTGTATGTTCTATGGATACGAAATTTCACCTAAAAACGAGATAAAGAAATACAATCAAGAAAGAGTAGTTATTATTAAAGGAAGCATTGATTTTCTTATAAACAAAATACCTGAAGTTAAGATAATAACAATGAATCATACCATTGAACATTTAATTGACCCAGAAAAAGTTTTAAAAAAACTAAAAAAAAGGATTAAAATTGGCGGAATTATTGATGGTCAAACCCCGGCTTCAGATTCCTTTGAAAAAAATCTTTTTAAAAAATATTGGTCTGGCTTTCATTCACCTCGACATACAGTAATTTTTTCAAGAGCTGGGTTAAAGAATTTAACTTTGAGAGCCGGTATGAGAAAAATTATAGTTAAACCTGCATTTAATCCAGCAAGCTATGCTGTAAGTTTCCACTCTTACTTATTTGAAAATAAAAAAATAACTCGCAAAGGTTTGATTTGGTTCATATTTATAATTGTAGGAAGTTTTTTTTCGCTTTTTGATCTTATATTACTTTCATCAGGTGTTATAAACTTTAGAATATATAGGTAAACTTAGTGAACAAGACTCATTTAAATACTTACAACACAAAAAGAAATGATTATTTATCTCTTTTTTTAATTGTTTTAAATATTTCTTTTTTTTTTGCACCTATTTATTTATCAACATTATTTAAGGAACCGTATATATTAGTAATATTATTTTTTTGGTTTTCATTATTTAGTAATGGAATTATAAACCTGATGCATGAAAGTGCCCATAGACTTATTTTTAAAAAAAGAACTTTTTGTGACTTTTTGGGGCAATGGGTATTAGGACCACTTCTTTTTACAGACTTTGATTCGTATAGAGATAGACATTGGGTTCATCATAATAAGTTTGGTACTGATGAAGACACAAAAGAAAATTATTTAAAAAATATTAAAGGAAAAAAATTATTTTTAATTTTCATTGAATGTATTTTTTTGAAGCATGCACTAATAAAATTTTTAAAATCTATTGAACATTGGCAAGATAAGAACTTTAAATCATCTAAAAGAGTCGTAATAGTCCAATTATTTTTCTTTAGTACACTGGTTCTATTCAATTTCTTTTTTGAGAGTGATTTAAAAATGATATTGGTTAGATCTTTTTTTTCATACTCTATAATTTATATTTATGGTCTTGCGAGCTTGGGAGTGTTTATTTCAATTTTGCGAGCAATTGCAGAGCACCAGGTTTTAGAATCATCACCGAACATTATTGGTAAAGGCACTCTTAGAAATTTAAAATGTAACTTTTTAACAGGAATGATTTTTGGATCTTACGGTTTTTCCGAACATGCTACTCATCACAAGTACCCAAGCATACCTTATTATAACTTAGTAGTAGCAACAGATTTTTTTAGAAGAGAAAATAAATTGTTAGAGTATGGTTCAGGATATATTCAAACTTTAATTCAGTTATGTAAAAGGTAAGCTTAATTTTTTAAGGATTGAAAAATATTATGTTGCTAATAATTTTAAATTATGGGGCTGTAGCTCAGTTGGGAGAGCGTCTGGATGGCATTCAGAAGGTCGTCGGTTCGATCCCGTCCAGCTCCACCAAATTTTTATTTGTGAAAAATAACGAATATAACAAAGGCTTAATTTTAGGTCTCTAATTTATTTTATCTTGACAGTTTCCATAAATAAGAGTTTTCTTCATCTATTATGATATAAATATCACCCTTACTATCAATCTCAAAATCTCTAATTCTACCAATTTCTTTTTGAATAATTATTTCCTTGCTTAATATTTTTTTTTTATCAAAATTTAATCGAAATAGTAAACCAGCCTTAGTTGCGCTCACAATTAAATCATCATTCCATTCATGAAAGGTTTGACCACTGTAAAAATTTATTTGACCAACTCCAATAGACGGGACCCAAGTCAGAATAGGTCTATTATACTTTTCTTTAAATGGAACTGTCCCAATCTTTGCTCCATAATATTCTGTTCCACCCCAGGCAATATCTTTCCAACCAAAATTTCCTGCATAACTTACTTTGCCTAAATTATCCCCACCTCTTGGTCCATGTTGTGAAAAGAAAATACTATTGTCATAAGGCGAAATTGTCATTCCTTGAGGGTTTCTAACCCCAATTAGATATATTTCTGGTAACCAATCATGCTTATCAATAAATCCAGGGTTATCATTGGGGATTGTTCCATCTATGTTAATTCTAATTATACTTCCAGGATGTTTTTTTGGATTTTGAGCAATCATACCGAAGTCTCTTTCTCCTATACTTGCATACAAATGATTACCTTTTATTACCATTCTTGAGCCCCAATGTTTATCTGGTTTTAATCTTGGCTTTGCAACAAATAAAATTTCATGATCTATAATCTTATCTTTGATTAATTTACCTCTAGCAATTACTGTACTAAAGCCATTATTATTTTCTCCTTTTTGACTGTAACTTAAATATATTTTTCCATTATGAAATAAGACGTCAAGGAGTCCTCCTTGGCCAAAGAAGTTTTCATTATAATAAATATCCTGAATTTGGTGTTTTACATCAAACATTCTACGATTGTTGATATTGACTCTAATTAGTTTACCATTTTTTTGAGAAATTATTAGGTTATGCTTATCAATAAAAGTCATACCCCAGGGATAATTAAGGCCGTCAACAACTTTACTTAATTTTATCTTTATATTTGTTTTACTATAATTTTTAAAATTACTAAATTTTTCATTAGAATTTACTGATGACATATACAAAAATAATAATAAAAAACTTATTTTAACTTTCATGATCATTTATCTAATGTTGATTACAGACTAAGATTAACATTAATTAATGAATACAAAAAATTCAAAATTAAAAAATTGTTGAAAAAGTATATGTTATGTAATATTTATTTAATGAACGCTTTTTAAGGTTCAATTAAGTATGTCGCTCAACTATAGTGAGGATTTATGAGTAGAATGTCAGTATTTAACAGTCCATTTCTTCTAGGTTTTGAACAATTTGAGAGAACAATTGATAGAATATCAAAATTGTCTACCGACTCTTACCCACCCTATAATATTGAACAAATTTCCACCAACTTGCTAAGAATAACCATTGCTGTTGCTGGATTTGACAAAAAGGATCTTGAAATAAATTTGGAAGGTAATCAACTTCAAATAAAGGGTTGTAAAGATGATGATGATAATGAAAGAATTTTTGTTCATAGAGGCATAGCTACACGACAATTTCAAAGGAACTTTATTCTTGCAGATGGTATTGAAGTTGAGGGTGCTTCTATGGAGAATGGCTTGTTGTCCGTAGATCTGTCCCAACCAATAACCAATGATGAGTCAAAAAAAATAGAGATTAATGATAAATCAAAATCTAATAATGATAAATTGATAAGTTTTGAAAATGGTAGATCAAATAAATAAAAGCAATCTTCCTAAAGAAATTTTATCAGAGAGTGAAAGCTGGGCTTTCATAAAAAAAGAAATTCATGAGAATGAAGACTATTCTTCTGATATATTCTCAGTTTATGGTGCAGATGGAAATCTTCTTGCCGCATTTGATACCGAAGAAGCAGCATTGGCAGCAATAATTCAATCTGGGATGAGGCATATTCATCTTCATTAAGTTTGTTTAAAAATTGAACTCACCTCGTCAATGGTTTTTGATTTTCTAAGTTTTATTAGATTAGACTTTTCTCTGACAAATTTTGCTATAGAGGATAATATAAGTAAATGCTCAGATTGTGAATCTTCGCAAGCAATTATTGAGAATATAATATCTACTTTTTGTCTGTCTGGAGCTGAAAAGTCAACTCCTTCTTTAAGCTTTAAAAATAGTACTTGAGTTTTTTTTAGACCCTTCACTTTTGTATGTGGTATTGCAACACCATTACCAACATTTGTAGAGCCAAGACGCTCTCTTTCGTTTAGTTTATCAATAATTAAATCAGAAATATTTGATTCATTTTTTGAGAATAAACTTCCCAATACTTTAAAAACACTTTTTTGACTGTCTATTTCAACATCAAGATAAATAGCACTCTTTGGTAAGAATTGACTAAGTTTCATTTTATTTTTTTGGGTCTAGCCATCCAATATTTCCATCAGATCGTTTAAATAAAATATTAATTCTATCATTTTTGGAGTTTTTGAAAAAGTATACAGCTTTATCATTTAAATTCATCAACATCAATGCCTCACTGACAGACAAATTTTTTATAATTTCATCAGATTCTGCAATTATAATTGGGTTGTTTTCATTATCCTTAAGTTTAAGTTCATCAGGATTTTTAATTATGTATTCATTGACCTGAAAAGTTTTAGTAAGTTTTGTTTTTTTTAATCTGTGGTCAGTGAGTTTTCTGTGATAGCGCCTTATTCTTTTTTTGATTTTGTCATTAGCAATATTAAAAGCACCATAGGCATCGTTACTTAAGGAGTGAGATTTGACAAAAATATTACTTTCTAAATGAATGTTAATCTCACATTTAAAATTAAATTTATCTTTAGAAAATAAAATTTCGGAGTTTATAAAACCACTAAAATATTTTTTAAGTGTAGATGCTATTTGATTCTTAACATGTAATTCTAACGAACTACCAACTTTTGTTTGTTTTCCAGATACAGAAATAGTACTTTCCATAACTAAAAGTTTTGCCCTAAATAAAAAGCCTTAACGTTTTTATTATTTACTATTTCATCTGGACTACCTTCAAATAGTACTTTCCCATCAAAAATGATATATGCTCTATCAACAATTTCAAGGGTGCTTCTGACATTATGATCTGTGATTAATACGCCAATATTTTTGCTCTTCAAGCTCTGAATCAAATTTTTAATATCTTGAATCGCAATTGGATCAATGCCAGCTAATGGTTCATCTAATAAAATGAAGTTTGGGTTAGATGCCATACATCTAGCAATTTCCAATCTTCTTCTCTCACCTCCAGATAAAGATAGTGAAGGTGAGTTTCTTACGTGCTCTATACCAAAGTCTGATAAAAGCTTTTCAAGGATTTTTTTTTTTTCATCATTGTTTTTGGAAAATTTTTCAAGTATTGCTAAAATATTGTCTTCAACATTTAGACCTCTAAAAATTGATGATTCCTGGGGTAAATAACCAAGACCCATTTTTGCTCTTCTATACATTGGAAACTCTGAAATATTATTTTTATCTAATAATATATTTCCACTGTCTAAACCAATAAGCCCCATTATTAAATAAAATAATGTGGTTTTTCCAGCACCATTGGGACCTAATAAAGCAACAGATTCGCCACGATTGAGGTTTAATGAAACATTATTAATAATTTTTTTTTTGTTATATGATTTAGAGATACTTTTAATTTCTAAACCCTTATTATGTATTGCAACAAAAGGAATATCA
>MDSV01063364.1_pt1 | contig 10466 bp, 10 predicted proteins | sample 810851 | NCBI WGS metagenome assembly MDSV01 (sample SAMN05326640, study PRJNA326480) | marine metagenome | isolation source: seawater | place: Atlantic Ocean: North East | collected 2012
GTGAAGCTGGTTACATTCAACCATTTGTAGGTTTCGTAATCGGAATGGCTGGATGGATCTACATCTTGTTTGAAATATTCTCTGGAGAAGCAGGAACAATGGCTGCTAAAACTGGAAACAGAGCAATGACTACTGCTTTCAGTGCTATGAGAATAATCGTTACAATCGGTTGGGCAATATATCCTTTAGGATATGTTTTTGGTTATCTAACTGGTGGTGTCGATGCAAATGCATTAAACGTTATTTATAACTTAGCTGACTTCATTAACAAGATCGCATTTGGTCTTGTGATTTGGGCAGCTGCAATGCAGAACACAAGATTATCATCTAGATAATAGATTATAAACTTTTAAAAGGGCGAGTATGTCATACATACTTGCCCTTTTTTTTTAGATACTTATATTATTTGTATGCCAAAAGTCACTTTTAAAGATAATCAAGGAAATTCAAAAACTATTGAGGTAGACAATGGCTTAACCGTTATGGAGGGAGCTGTGCAAAACGAAGTACCCGGTATAGACGCTGATTGCGGAGGATCAATGGCTTGTGCCACTTGCCATGTTTATGTCGAAGAAAGCTGGTTTAATAAATTACCAAAAGCTGAAGATGGAGAAGTTGATATGATTGATATGGCATTTGAACCAAAACAAAATAGTAGATTAAGTTGTCAAATAACAGTCACAGATGATTTAGATGGTTTAGTCGTAACAACACCAGAGAAACAATCTTAATGATTAAAATTGACGTAGTTATCATAGGAGCAGGCCCAGTAGGTTTATTTGCTGTACACCAACTAGGAATTAAAGGGCTTAAAGCAGTAGTCATCGATAATTTAGATAAAGCCGGAGGCCAATGTATTGAACTTTATCCGGATAAACCGATCTATGATATCCCAGCAGTACCAGTGTGCACTGGAAAAGAATTAACAGATAAACTTCTTGAACAAATAAAACCTTTTAAGACAAATCTATACTTAAACGAGAGAGTAGAGGAAGTAAGATCTGAAAACGATAGATGGTTAGTGAAAACTAATAATGGGAATGAATTTTCTTCACCAAATATAATAATTGCTGGTGGAGTTGGTTCTTTTGAGCCTAGAAAACTTTCACTAAAAGACTTAGAAAAATTTGAGGGTAAATCAATATTCTATGCAGTTAAAAATAAAGAGGATTTTAAGAACAAAAAAATTTGTATTTTTGGAGGTGGAGATTCAGCTTTAGATTGGGCGTTAGAGCTATCAAAATTTTCAAAAATAACACTCATTCATAGAAGAGACGAATTTAGAGGAGCGCAACACACTTTAGATGCAATTAAAAAATTACAGGAGCAAGGAAAAATTTTGATTAAAACACCTTTTCAACTAGAAAAAGTCGAAGGAGATGATGAAATCAAATCTATTACTATAAAAGACGATAGTGGCAAAACTGAAAAAATTAAAACAGATATTATTTTAAGTTTTTTTGGCCTTGTAATGAAACTGGGCCCAATAGCAGAGTGGGGCTTGAATATGGATAAAAAAACTATTTCAGTAAACCCGAACAACTTTGAGACCAATAAAAAAGGAATTTTTGCAGTTGGAGATATTTGTAGTTATGAAGGTAAACTTAGATTAATTTTGTCAGGTTTTCATGAGGTTGCCTTAGCTTCAGTAGAATGTTTTAAACGGGCTCGACCTAATGAAAAATATAGATTTGAATTCACTACATCTTCTAAAACTATTCAAGATAGACTTGGAAAAAAATGATCGAGCTTTTAACCGCTGACACTCCAAACGGTAAAAAGATTTCAATAATGTTAGAAGAAACAGATATAAAGTATAAGATTACAAAAATAAATATATTTAAAAATGAGCAGTTTAAACCAAAGTTTAGACAAATAAGTCCCTTCAGCAAAACTCCAGTTATAATTGATCATGAAAATAGTAAGAGTGTTTTCGAGTCAGGCGCAATACTAATTTATCTTGCCGAGAAAAGCGGAAAGTTTTACGATATGAAAGATAGACTATTAGTTAATCAATGGCTGATGGGTCAAATGGCTTACGTAGGTCCAATGTTAGGACAACATCATCAATTCCATCATTATAACCCAGGAAAAAGTAAATTTGGGGAAGAAAGATATTTTAAAATTGCAGAACAAATTTATAAAGATTTAGATGAAAGACTTTCCAATACAAATTATTTAGCTGGCAAAAATTATACAATTGCGGATATAGCTACTTTCCCCTGGATTGCTAGACATGAATGGCATGACATTGGATTAAAAAGATTTTCCAATTTGACAAGATGGTATTCAAATATATCCAAAAGGAATGCTGTGCAAAAAGGCTATGATTTATTAGGGAAGGGTGAAAAAATTCCTAAAGTTTAATCCTCAACAAAAATTTTTTCATCTCTTTCATGTTTTTCTTGTGCTTCAATTGATAGAGTAGCAACTGGTCTAGCCATTAACCTTTTTAATCCAATTGGTTCTCCAGTTTCTTCACAGTACCCATATGTTCCATCTTTTAATCTTTGTAGTGCAGAGTTTATTTTTGAAATTAATTTTCTACTACGGTTTAAAGCTTTCATTTCGACTGTCTTATCAGTATATGAAGATGCCTGATCAACTATGTCAGCAGAGGAAACGTTATCGTCTGAGGAATTTAACAAGTTACCAAGATTATTAGCTTTGATAATATCTTTTTTCCATTTTACCAACTCTTCGTTGAAGAATTTTTTGTGTTTTGCACACATATATTTTTCCTTAGAATTAGGGATATATTTTTTTTTAGTAGTTTTTTTCTTAAGCATTTTGAATTTTGGGGAGTATATGTTTGAAATTTGTCGTGTCAATAGCTTATATATTGTATTAATTTCATAAAATGATCAAAAAAAAAAATATATTTAGAGTTTTTTTAATATTTCTATTTTTCCATTTGACTATTTGGACTTTGATTCCAACTATATCAAATGTCAATCTACCTTTGGATACAATTGAAGCTTTAGCGTGGGGAAGTAATTTAGAGTGGGGTTTCAATAAACATCCACCACTAAGTGCTTTTATATTAGAAATTTTCTTTCAAATTTTCGGCAGGCAAGATTGGGCATATTATTTCTTAAGCCAAATATTTGTTTTAGCCGCTTTTATCATTATCTATAAATTTTCAATTGATTTTTTTAGAGATAAAAGCTTAGCTTTAATTTCTGTTTTGCTACTCGAGGGAATTTTCTTTTATAATTTCACAACACCAGAATTTAATGTGAATGTATGTCAATTACCTTTTTGGGCTTTGAGCATTTATCTTACGTGGAGATGTTTTAAGCACGATGAGTTATTAGATTACATTTTTTTAGGGATTTGTTTTGGTCTAGGGATTTTATCTAAATATTTATTTGTATACTTAGTCATAGGTATAAAATTATTGTTTTTGTATTTTCTATTAAAAAATAAAATTAAATCAAAAAAATTTTTAATAGTTGGTCCTATCGTATTATTGATACTTCTGCCTCATTTAATTTGGTTAATTGATAATAACTATTCTACAATTATATATGCCTTAAAAAGAACAGGTGAGAGCAAAAGTATCTTAAACCACTTTTTTTATCCTTCAAATTTTGTATTAAAACAAATTGGAATTTTAATTCCTGTTCTAACTATGATTTTTTTTTTAACAAAAATACGTAAGTTTAAAGTAAATTTACAGGATGAAAGATTCATATTTTTATTCTTCACAACCATTTTACCGATTTTGTTAATTATTTTTACTTCTTTTGTAATGGGAGTAAAAATAAGAACTATGTGGATGACTCCATTTTATTTATTTGTTGGGGTTTTCTTAATATATGTTTTTAAAAAAGATTTTATTAAAAAAATTAGAGGATTTTATTTAGTATTTTTATTTTTTTTCGTAATTTCACCAATTACGTATCTAAGTGTTTCATTTTACAATGATCAAAAAAGAACTGATTATCCTGGCAAAGAAATAGCGCGGTTAGTTCAAAATAAATGGGATAGAAATTTTAAGAATGAGATTATGATTGTAGTTGGTGACGAATGGTACGCTGGAAATCTATCTTACCACTTGATATCACGACCTAAATGGACGCAGAATCTCAAAAACTTAAAAGACATTAAATCTAATGAAGGTGTCATTTATACGGGAAATCCTAAAATACTTAAAGAGGTTTGCCCGGGAGTATTTGGTGAAATAAGACCTGTTGGATACTGCATGATAGGGCAAAAATGAAAAAGATAGTTTTTTTAATGCCAGTTTATAATGATTGGGCGTCGTTTAGAAAATTATTAGATGAAATAAATTTAGTAATTGAAGATGTTAAAGAATTTAGTTTTGATTGTATTGTAATAAACGACTTTTCTACAATTAAATTACCAGAGATAAAAAAACCTCACAATATAAACTCATTAAAAATAGTAAATATGAAGGAAAATAGAGGTCACGCAAGATGTATTGCCTCTGGATTAAGATATATAAACAATCAAAAAAAATATCAATACGCAATTATTTTAGATAGCGACGGAGAAGACAGGCCTATTGAAATAAAAGATTTTATTGGTTTAATAAAACAAGAGCCAGAGAAAACTGTCGTTGCTTCAAGGATAAAAAGGTCAGAGGGCATAATATTTCAAACTTTATATAAAATTCATAAACTAATTACTTTAATTTTTACAGGAAAAAAAATTAATTTTGGTAATTATTGTTGTTTAACAAAAAATGATATTCATCTTCTTTCAAACAAATCAAGTTTATGGTGTAGTTTTTCAGGATCAATAAAAAAACATATATTAAATTATAATGAAATAAGATCTGAGAGAGGGATAAGATTTTTTGGCCCTTCTAAAATGTCATTAATAAATTTAATTATACATTCATTTGCAATTATCTCAGTTTTTAAAAATGCAGTTTTCTTTAGATCTGCCGTTATGATAATCTTATTATCATTTTTGACTGAATTTCTTGGGCAAATTTCAATTATGATGCAAATGTTATTAGTTTTATTTAACATAATTATTTTTATTGTCTCTTTAAGAGAAAACCAGAGCGCTCTGCTTAAAAGTGATGAAAATATATTAAGTGTTAAATCAATAACACACTAAAAGGTTGTATTTTGAGTCTTTAATGGAATCAAAAGTGAGTCAAAAGGTGAACATTCAAATTTAATTTTCCTCTATTGTGGACAGCCTTAATCGGGGGTATTTAACATAAGATTAAAAAAGGAGAGAAAATATGAAAAAATTGACTTGTCATTGTGGTGGAATAGAAGCTGAAATAAATCTTTTGAAGTTTGAAAAATTTATAAGATGTAATTGCTCAATATGTAAAAGAAAAGGCTCTATTATGTCTATGGTAAAAAATGAGAATTTTCAAATTGTTAAAGGAAAAGATAAATTAAGACTTTATCAATTTAATACAAGAGTAGCTAAACATTACTTTTGCTCCGTTTGCGGAATCTATACTCATAATAATCCAAGATCTAATCCAAAGATGACAGCATTTAATGTAGGATGTATAGATGAAATTAATACATTTTCTTTAGAAAAAATTCTCATAGCTGATGGTCAAAATCATCCTTTAGATAAAAAATAAGACTCATGAGTTTGGATAAATCTAATTACAATATAATTAAAAAAAGCTATTTAAACTTTTTGAAAAAAAGAGAGCTTAAAGGCAAGTCAATTAAAAAAAAGTTGAAAAGTTTAATAAATTTTATTTACCTTTATCGAACTGGATTTATTCTACTTATAAAAAAGACAATAAACAAAAAATTATAGGATTATCTGGAGGTCAAGGATCAGGAAAAAGTACAATAACAGAAATTATAAAATTTATTTTAAAAAAAAACTATGGATTAAGAGCATGTATATTTTCAATAGATGATTTCTATAAAACTAAATATGAAAGAATAAAAATGTCCAAAAATATTCATCCTTTATTTTTGACGAGGGGTGTACCTGGGACACATGATATTAATTTGTTAAATAACATTATATCTAGATTAAAAAAAAAAGTTTTCCGAAAAGTTTTAATTCCAAAATTTGATAAATCAATAGATGATAGACTCATGAAGTCTAAATGGGTTAAAATTAAACAAAAACCTCATATAATTATATTTGAAGGCTGGTGTGTAGGAGCAAGACATCAAAAACTTAATGATTTGATCAAACCATTAAATTATATTGAAAAAAAATATGATTTTGACTTTAAATGGAGGAAAAAATCAAATAATTACTTGAAAAATAATTATAGGAGATTGTTTAAAAAAATTGATAAGCTTGTTTATTTGAAAGCCCCGAGTTTTAATCATATATTCAAATGGCGCTTACATCAGGAGCAAAAATTGAAATTGACATCAAAAAATAAAGGAACTATGTCAAAATCTAAGATTAAAGAATTTATAATGTTTTATGAAAGGATAACCAGGCAAATGATGAAGGACTATTCAAAAATATCAGATTTAACAGTATTTTTAGACGGTAGTCATATGTCAAAGAAAATAAAATTTTTTAATTAATGAAAAAATTTTTAATATTATTTTTATTTTACGTCTCACCAGCTCAAGCTGAAGGACATCTTCAGTTTTTTTTAGAGGCTGCATTAAAGAATAATTTAAAATTAAACGCAGAAAGAAAAAATCAAAAATCAATTAAACAAAATATTAATATTTCAAGAAGTGAATTCTTGCCGAGTATATCTTTATCAGGTAATCAGAGTAGCTCACAGTCGACAAATAAGACTGATCAAAGTGGCTCAAATTTAAGCGACTCTAATCTAGATTCTGAAACAAAAACTATATCTGTTGACCAAAAATTATTTCAAGGGTTTAAAGGTCTTAATTCTTTTAAAAAATCTGAACTTGAGGTCAAAAAAGCCAATGTAAGACTTCAAAAAGCAGAACAAGAGACTATTTTAAATACTGTATCTGCTTACTTCGATCTAATTTTCAAAACAAAAAATCGAGACTTTAATCTATCAAATGTAAATTTATTTGAAAGACAAGTAGAGTCAGATACTGCAAGATTGCAAAAAGGTGAAATAACTTTAACAGATCTAGCACAATCTGAGTCATCGCTAGCAGGAGCTAACGCTGAATTGATTAAAGCAGAAACAGAACTATTAGCATCAAAAACGAACTTTGAGAGGATTATTAGAGAAAGAGCACCAACTTCAATGAATACAACTGAAAATGTTGAGGTAAAAATACCTAATTCACTTCAGGAAGCAATTAAAATTGCAAAAGAAAACAATGCAGATTTATTAATTGCCAAATTAGAATATCAAATATCAGAAAAAGATTTAAACATCGAAAAAGCGAAATTATCGCCTTCAGCTTCAATTAATTATTCAAAGTCCGAAAATAAAGACTATAGCTCAACAATAGATGAATTAGATGAAGAAACTGTTAAAGCCACAATTACTTGGCCAATTATCAAAGGAGGAGAAAATATCTCTTCAATAAAAAAGTCATCTTTAAAAAAACAAAGGTCTCTATTTTTAGCAGAAGATTCTGAGAACAAAGCTATTACTGAAACTACAAATTTCTGGTCCAAATATCAGTCTTCAAAAAGTGTTTTAACTGCTACCGAGGCTCAGCTAAAGGCAGCTGAAATTGCCAATGAAGGCATAATGTTAGAATATGACTCTGGAAACACAAGAACTACTCTTGATGTCATTCAATCCCGAAGCTTGCTTTTAGAAGCTAGAATTGCTTTTGCTAAAGCAGAGAGAGATTTGGTTATCTCTAAATTTGAACTCGCATTTCAATTAGGAATGCTACAATTAGATAAAATTAAGCCCTTATAAACCGCTATTTTCAACCCTTTTTTCAATATTTCTTGCAAAAAAGAACAAAATGTGTACATTTAAGTTATCGATTCGTAATAACAAAAAAAGGATAAATATGACAAAAAATAATTTAAAAGTTGTAAAATCAGACAACAAAAAAGAGCAAGAATTAAAAGAAAAAAACAAATCTTTAGAAGCTGCTATCAGTCAGATTGACCAAAATTTTGGTAAGGGTTCAGTAATGAGACTCGGACAACAACAGGCATTGGATGTTGAAGCTATTTCAACAGGATCTTTGAGTTTAGATTTAGCTTTAGGAATCGGAGGTTTGCCAAAAGGAAGAATAATAGAAATTTATGGTCCAGAATCATCAGGAAAAACCACATTAGCTTTACAAGTTGTTGCTGAAGCACAAAAGGCAGGCGGAATATGCGCTTTTGTGGACGCAGAACATGCGATGGATCCGGTATACGCAAAAAAACTTGGAGTAAAAACTGAAGAGCTTTTAATTTCTCAACCAGACACAGGTGAACAAGCTTTGGAAATAACTGATACACTAATAAAATCAGGCTCAGTTTCAGTATTAGTAGTTGACTCTGTTGCGGCTTTAACACCTAAGGCAGAATTAGAGGGAGAGATGGGAGATCATCACGTAGGCCTTCAATCGAGACTTATGAGTCAAGCTTTAAGAAAATTGACAGGATCAGTATCAAAATCAAATACAATGGTAATTTTTATAAACCAAATAAGAATGAAAATTGGCGTTATGTTTGGAAATCCAGAAACGACTTCAGGCGGTAATGCTTTAAAATTTTACTCTTCTGTAAGAATGGATATTCGAAGAATAGGCGCTATCAAAGATAAGGATCAAATAATTGGAAATTCAACAAGAGTTAAAGTAATCAAGAATAAAGTTGCCCCGCCATTTAAGGTTGTTGAATTTGATTTAATGTATGGAAAAGGAATTAGTAAAGTTGGAGAACTAATTGATCTTGGAACTAAAGCTGGAGTAGTCGAAAAGTCAGGTGCTTGGTATGCTTATAAAGGTGAAAAGATCGGACAAGGTAGAGAAAACGCAAAAATCTACTTAGAAAAAAATCCTAAAATTGCGGTTGAAATTGAACAAGTTATAAGAGACAAATCTTCTTCAATTACAAAAGAATTAGAAGGAAATCCGTCGCCTAAAGAAAAGATTAGCGAAAAAGAAGAAGAATAAACTATAAGACCATCTTATAAATTATACGGGGAGAAATCTCTCCCCGTTTCCCATGAAACGACAACTTTAAATTGACTCATTCAACATGTAGTATGTAACACTTATAGTTGAAAAGTTAATAGTGTACAATTTAGTCTAAATTGAGTTTAATTATCAAGTAGAAACAAACAGGAGGACACAATAATGAGCACACAACAAGCAAGTAGCTCGAAATTGTCATCTAGTCTAGATACCTCTCATTTAAAAATAAAGTTTCCATTTAAAGCAAAATATGGAAACTATATTAATGGAAAGTTTGTAGAACCAAAATCTGGAAAATATTTTGATAATACAACGCCTATTACAAATGAAGTTATCTGTCAGGTGCCACGTTCGAACGAGAAAGATGTTGATTTTGCATTAGATGCAGCACATGCAGCTTTTCCATCATGGGGAAAGACTTCAATTACTGAGAGATCAAATATTCTCAATAAAATTGCTGATAAAATTGAGCAAAATCTAAATCTGTTAGCAACAGCGGAGTGTTTAGATAACGGTAAGCCAATAAGAGAATGTATGGCTGCTGATCTTCCATTGGTAATAGACCATTGGAGATATTTTGCTGGAGTTATCAGAGCAGAGGAAGGGTCTGTAGCAGAGATAAGCAATAGCGAATATTCTTATCACATACCTGAGCCGTTAGGAGTCGTTGGACAAATCATACCTTGGAACTTCCCATTGCTGATGGCTACGTGGAAATTAGCGCCAGCATTAGCAGCAGGAAACTGTGTTGTACTTAAACCAGCGGAGCAAACACCAGCATCTATTATGATATTAATGGAGTTGATTGGTGATTTGTTACCAAAAGGTGTTGTAAACGTTGTTAGTGGTTATGGTCTTGAGGCAGGAAAGCCTTTAGCTTCTTCTAAAAGAATTAAGAAGATAGCTTTCACTGGTGAGACAACTACTGGACGTTTAATCATGCAATATGCATCCCAAAACCTTATTCCGATCACATTGGAATTAGGTGGTAAATCTCCAAATATTTTCTTTGAAGATGTTATGGATAAAGATGATGACTTCTTTGACAAATGTCTAGAAGGATTTGCAATGTTTACACTTAACCAAGGTGAAGTCTGTACTTGTCCGAGCAGAGTGCTAATACAAGAGTCTATTTATGATAAATTCATGAAAAAGGCTATTGCTAGAACAAAAGCTGTTAAACAAGACAACCCTTTAAAGATGGAAACTATGATAGGAGCTCAAGCTTCTTTAGAACAAATGGAAAAGATCAAGTCCTACCTAGATTTAGGTAAGAAAGAAGGTGCCAAAGTTCTAACTGGAGGAAGTGTAGCAAAATTAAATAGTGGATTGGAAAAAGGAAACTATATCCAACCAACTATTTTTGAAGGAAATAACAAAATGCGAATATTCCAAGAGGAAATTTTTGGACCAGTTGTTTCGGTTACTAAGTTCAAAGATGAGAAAGAA
>MDSV01090432.1_pt1 | contig 10466 bp, 11 predicted proteins | sample 810851 | NCBI WGS metagenome assembly MDSV01 (sample SAMN05326640, study PRJNA326480) | marine metagenome | isolation source: seawater | place: Atlantic Ocean: North East | collected 2012
TAAGAATGTAGAAGTGCTACATTTTTATCAATTACCATTTGTATGGCAATCATCAATACTTAGAATTATTCCAAAAATTATCTCAAAATTTCCTATAAAATATAATCCATATTATAAAAACGCTATCCTTCCGAATGAGCTAAATAAATTAGTAAGATTCTCAAAAGAGGTTATGTTATTTGGATTTGGAGAAAAAGAATGAGTGTTGTAGCTCTTGTACCTGCAAGAAGTGGCTCGAAAGGAGTTGTAGATAAAAATATTAAATTATTAAATGGTACCCCGCTCATTACGCATGCAATCAATTCAGGAAAGAATTCAAAATTTATTGATGATATATTTATATCTACAGATAGCCAAGATTATGCAGATTTGGCCGTAACAGCAGGAGCAAAAGCCCCCTTCTTAAGGCCAGAAGAAATTTCTAAAGATAGCTCCACTGATTTAGAATGTTTTCTACATTTTATAAGTTTTTTTAAAGAAAATAAAATAGTTTTACCAGAATTTATTGTTCATTTAAGAGCAACAACTCCAATAAGAGAAGCAAAAATCATCGATAATGCAATAGTATTTTTTAAAGAAAATCACAAAGATTTTTCATCATTAAGATCTGTACATGAAATGCCAGAATCTGCTTTCAAATACTGTACTATTGAAAATAGAAAGTTAAAGTCAATTGGTAATAAATCTTTTTCAATGGATTCATCTAATAATGCTAGACAAACTTTTCCCAAGACATATATTCCTAATGGCTATGTTGATATTATTTCAGTTAGATATTTATTAGAAAATTTGCTTTTACATGGCGATAAAGTATATCCATTCATTACTCCAGTTTCATATGAGATAGATACGGTAGATGACTTTGAATTAATATCAAAAATTTATTCAGAAAGTGGAGAATAATTATGTCAAAATTTTTTTCAAGAGAGCCTGTTGAAGTAGACTATATTGAAACTAAATACAGAAAAATTTCGACTCCTATTCCGTGTAAAGGTTCGGTGAAGATTTTAGATAGTCTTGATTTATATGAGTCACGTTCTATGCATGGACAAATACCTCTTGTTTGGGAAAAAGCTAAAAATTTTAATATATATGATAAAATGGGTAATAAATGGATTGATCTAACCTCAACAATTTTTGTAACAAACATTGGACACTCAAATGATTACCTACTAACAAAGTTAAAAGACGTATTAGATAGTGAGCTTTTACATACTTATGCATATACAAATGAAATTAGAGCAGAGTATTTAGAAAAATTAATTAAATTTTCCCCTAAAAATTTTGAAAAAGCATTTCTTCTTTCAGCTGGCACAGAAACTACTGAAGCAGCACTCAAATTAATGCGAATGAATGGACAAAAGAATCATAGCAAAAAGAAGATTGGAATCATCTGCTTTGAAGGTAATTGGCATGGAAGAACAATGGGAGCGCAAATGATGGGAGGTAATGTAGCCCAAAAAGAGTGGGTTGGATATCAGGATCCTAATATATTTCATATAAGATTTCCTTATCCTTGGACTTTGGAAGAAGAAAATATTTCTCCTGAAAAATTTTTGGAACAAGAATTAACAAATTTGATAATAAATAAAAAAATAAGTTTAAAAGATGATATATCTGGATTTATGCTTGAAACTTTTCAGGGTTGGGGAGCAGTTTTCTATCCAAAAGAATTTGTTCAATCGATTAAAAAAATATGTTTAGATAACAATATTCTACTTTGCTTTGATGAAATGCAGGCTGGATTTGGAAGAACTGGAGAAAAGTATGGCTTTGAACATTATGATGTTAAGGCTGATATAATTTGTTGCGGAAAAGGAATGGGATCTGGACTTCCTTTATCAGCTGTTTTGAGCTCAAAAGAGATTATGGATTTGCCATCTGTTGGTAATATGAGTAGTACACATTCGGCTAATCCGTTAGTATGTGCTGCTGGACTAGCAACTTTGGAATATATGGAAAATGAGAATCTCATTGATAAATCAAAAAAAATGGGAGAAAAATTCCACTTCAGGCTTAATGAAATACAAAAAAAGTTTCCAAAAATACTATATAATATTCAAGGAAAAGGCATGATTGCAGCAATGATTTTTAACCAAGATAATGTAAGTGAAGGTTCAGAGATAGCATCAAAAGTTTCTTGGGAATGTTTTAAAAGAGGTGTTTTTGTTGTTCATACAGGAAGAGAATCAATTAAGTTAGGTCCTCCCTTGATAATATCAGAAGAAGCTTTATATGAATCATTAGATGTTATTGAGCAAGTTTTAATGGAAATAAATAATGAATACTAATTTCGATATAAGACATTTTGGAATTGTAGTAAAAAATTTAGACGAATCTTTATTATTTTATAAAGATCTTCTAAAATTCACAGTATTTAAGGAAATGGATGAAAGTGGTGAAGAAATAAGTAATTTTTTAGGAATTAAAAATGTAAAAGTTAAAACTATAAAAATGAAAAATATGTCCGGGCAAATGATTGAATTGCTACATTATGACAATAATGATTTATACGATAACACCATTAAAATCAATCAAATAGGGCCAACACATCTAGCATTATCAGTATGTGATTTAGATTCAATATACCATACATTTCTAAGTAGAGGCATTAAGTTTATTTCTGCTCCACAAATAACAGCAGATAAATTTGCTAAAGTTGCTTTTTGCATAGCTCCAGAAGGAACATTCATAGAGTTAGTTCAAGAATTGAAAGTTAATCACTAATGCTAAATATAGGTTTTATGCAGGGAAGATTAAGTGATATGGTTGGAGGTAGGATTCAATCTTTCCCTTTTAATAATTGGGAAAATGAATTTATCATTGGAAGTGAGAATAATTTTAATATAATTGAATGGACAATTGATTCGATAGATATTGCTAATAATCCTATATTGCGAGATGATTTACATTCAAGAATAAACGAACTAAAAAATAGATATTCTATTGATATTCCATCTATAACGTGTGATTTTTTTATGGAAAAACCATTTTTCAAAGCCTCAAATGAACAAAAGATAAAACGCGAAGAATTTTTATTAAATTTTTTAAAAAAATGCTCTAGTTTAAATATTTTCAAAATTGTTATACCGCTAGTCGACAACGGAAAGATTGAGAGCTTAGAAGATGAAAAAGCTGTATTAGATTTCTTTTTAAATCACTTAGATCTTTTAGAACAATATAACTTAGAGATAATATTTGAGTCTGATTTCGGCCCACGAAAACTAAAAAAATTTATTGATAAATTTCCGACTAAATTTTTTGGAATTAATTACGATACAGGTAATAGCGCATCCCAAGGATATAATTTTTTAGAAGAATTTGATTCATACTTTGATAATATTAAAAATATTCATATTAAAGATAGAATTTTGAACGGTTCTACAGTTCCTCTTGGCGAGGGCAATGCAAATTTAGAAAAACTCTTAATTAACTTATTAAATCGTAATTATAGTGGTAATTTGATTTTACAAACTGCCAGAGATGAAAAAAAACATCTTCAAGCATTGTGTATTTATAGAGATTATGTAATAAATATTTTATCAAAGTATGAAAAAAAATAAAATTATATTTGTTTCTGGATCAAGTAAGGGTATAGGAAAAAGCATAGCTAGAAATCTGCTTAAAAATGATTATTCTGTAATTATAAATGGTAGAAACGAAGAAGCACTCAGTAAAACCTTTAACGAATTTTCAAAAATTTCAAATGATAAAATATTTTCTATTAAAGGAGATATGACAAAATCCGACGATATTTCAATTGTTAAAACTTTCATTGATAAAAAATTTGGATCTATTAATCATTTAGTATGTAACATTGGAAGCGGAAAATCTAAAACTGGGCTAGATGAATCAATAGAAGAGTTTAGAAATATGTTTGAAATTAATTTTTTTAATGCCGTAATGCTTACAAAGCAGCTATTACCATTGATAGTTAGCAATGAATCTAAAAACAAGTCAATTACTTTTATTAGTTCGATAGCAGGAATTGAATATTTAGATTGCCCAATATCATATTCATGTGCAAAATCTTCGTTAAGCGTTTTTTCTAAAGCTTTATCAAAAACTCTTGGATCAGATGGTATTCGCGTAAATACTATTTCTCCAGGGAATATTTTATTTGAAGGCTCAACCTGGGATCAGAAAATTAGTAAAGACAAAAAATTAACAAATGAATATATAAAAAATAATGTTCCTTTAAATAAGTTTGGTTCAACAAGTGATGTTGCACAGCTTGTCGAATACATTATTTCAGACAAATCTTCGTTTTTAACAGGTAGTAATCTAGTTATTGACGGAGGACAAAATAATTCATATTGATTATGCTTGAAAAATTTAACCTTAAAGATAAGTATGCGGTCGTCACAGGCGGTGCAGGGCTCTTAGGCAGAGAGCACTGTTTTGCATTACTAGAATTAGGCTGTAATGTTATATGTACTGATATAAACAAAGAAAGTTTAGATGCCTTTCATAAAAGCATGCCTAAGAAATTCCTAAATTTTTTTTCTGTTAAAACTTTAGATATTAGGAATGAAAATGAAATTATTGCATTTACAAATAAACTGCCCAAAGTTGATATTTTAATTAATAATGCTGCAATTGATGCAAAAGTAACTGCTAATAATTCCTCACTAAAAAGTACTAAGTTTGAATCATTTGATTTAGTTAGATGGGAGCAAGAAATTTCAGTTGGTTTAACTGGAGCAATGCTTTGTTCAAAACATATAGGATCTAGAATTGCTCAAAATAATGGTGGAGTTATACTTAACATTGCATCTGATTTATCAATAATATCGCCAAATCAAAATTTATATAAACAAGAAGATGGTAGTATAAATTATAAACCAGTAACATATTCTGTTATTAAGACAGGCCTTATAGGATTAACACTTTATCTTTCTACTTATTGGGCCAAAAAAAATGTAAGGGTAAATGCATTATCACCTGGTGGAGTTTTTAAAGATCAAGATGAAAAATTTGTTCGAAGACTTAAGGATCTTATCCCGTTAGGTAGAATGGCTAATATTGACGAATATAAATCAGCAATACAGTTCCTCTGTTCTGATGCGTCAAGTTATATGACAGGTCAGAATATTGTTATAGACGGTGGCAGGACTATTTGGTAATCGCTTTGTTGATTAAAATCACTTTATGTCTATAAATCAAGAGAAAAATATTTTTATTTGTTCTGCTCTTATTGATATTAGTGAGATTTTATATCAAATAGAAAAGATTAAAAATAAAGAATATCTTATAATCGTTACTAATAGTAGATATTCATATGATTTTTTATGCAAAATAATCGAAAAAAAGAAAGTTATCTTTTTAAATTCAACCTTAAATAAAAAACCTAAAAATATTTTTTTATGGTTTAAAGAATTATTAATTATTCTTTATTTAAAAATAAGATTTTATAATAATAATACTGAAAAAGTTTTTTTTTATGCACCTATTTATGATTTAATAGGGTGTTTTATAGTAATAAATATTTTTAAAAATTCAGAAATTATATTAAGTAATCCAATATTTAATGAAGGTATCAATGGTTATAGAAAAGTTCCAAAAAATTCACTTTTACATAATTTATACTCAAAATTTTATAATATTCCCATTAATTCTTATGACAATTATAGATTAGCAATATTTGGTGGAGGACATATACCAGGATTACCTAAACAATTAATCAATAGTTTGTTTACTATGGGGGATGCAGTTCCGATCAAGGAAATACAAAATTTACAACATTCCAAATACTTATTTAAATTTGATAATTCTGTAATAAAAAATAAGTCAATTTTATTAGATCAAGGAGAATTTGATTTTAATGGGATTGCAAATTTTGATGATATTTTTAAGAAAGTTTTAAAAATATTCAAAATAAAATCAGTTGTAGTGAAAGGTTATTATAATACGCAATCTAGTCCATTCAATGATTATGAGTTACCTAAACTTAAATTAGAAAATCCTATTGAATATTACGATCTTGACGAATGTAAAAATATTTTCTGTGTTTTTACGAGCGGTATTGGTAGAATTCCTCCTGGAAAATATAGGAAGATCTCATTATTAAATCTTTTTAAATTTAAGAACGAAGCTGAAAAGAAAAATTGGAAGTTGTTTATGGACAAAATTGGAGATGATATTATTTATCCAAATAGTTTACAGGAATTAGAGACAATATTAAGGCTAGACGATGAAATATAATATAATTGGAATGGGAAATATTGGTATGAGATATTTACAATCAATAGTTTCACAAGATAAAGAAAGTGTAATTTTTTGTTATGACATTATGCCTAATTTTAAAGATAGGGTAATAAGTTTTTTAATTGAAAATCATTTACCTATAAAAAGTATTCATTTTTCTACCTCTCTTGAAAAAAATTTAGAAAAAGTTGATAGTAAAACCATAGTTTTAATTACGACTACTGCAGATAAAAGAGAAGACATAATTTTAGATTTCGCTATTAAAAAGCCCAGACTAATAATTACTGAAAAATTAGTTTGTAACTCTAGAAAAGCCTACTCAGCTTTATTGGCAAGCTTAGAAGAAATAAAGTTTAAAAATATATTAGTAAATTTTTTTCCAAGAAATCAGCTTTTTTTCCAAGATTTATATAAAAATATAATTAAAAATGAAAAATTTAATATGCATGTTTCAATCCCAAAATTAGGTTTAGCGTGTAACGGTATTCATTTTATTGATATGTTTTTATTACTTTCTGATTCTTTAGAATATAAAATTTCTAAAACTTTTTATAATGAATCATATAAACAAAAGAGAGATGGTTACTATGATTTTTCTGGCTTAATCAACGTTGAAAGTAATATTTCTACTTTAACTTTAAGTGATGATTATTCAGATCAAGATCAGCTAATTTCATTCTACGGCAATAGTTTAGTATATCATTTTTTTATGATAAGAGAGTTTGCTGTTAGAGTTGAAGACGGTAAAACAGAAATTATCAACTATCCCTTAAATCATGTGAGTGAATATATTTTCAAGGAGATTCATTCATTCGTAAATGATAATACATCCAATCTCCCAAATATTTTTGATTCCTACTCATCTCATTCTGTATTATTTGACTTTATTGAAATCAATAAACTGACTAATTTTAAAATAACATGAAAAAATCTATCGGTTTTATAGGATGTGGAGAAACTGCGCATTTTCATGCACAAGCATTGTCTGCTCTTGGTGTTAATATTAAATGTGTTTTTGCATATCATAAGAATTCAAATAATATAAAAGACTTCGCTAAAGAATTTAATATTCATAATAAATACTATGATATAGATGAAATGCTAAGTTCAGAAGAATTAGATGCTCTTTGGATTATAATACCTTGGAATATGAATCATGAAATTTTAAAGAGAGTTAGAAAATATGATATTCCTATATTTGTTGAAAAACCAATTGCCTGTTCTAATAAGGAAATAGATGAGTTGAATAAAATTTATAAGAATTTTAAACCGCATTTTCAGGTAGGTTTCAACAGGAGGTTTTATAACTTTATACCAATGCTAAAAGAACAGCTAAAAAAAGAGGATATAAAATCAATAATAATTGAAGCGCCTGAGTCTTCGAGTGAAGATAGTGCATTTAATAACAATATGATTCATGCTAATACATCCCACTTAATTGACTTAGTATATTATCTATTTAATTCTTTGAGAGTAGAAAAAACTTTTATCAAGGATAATATGAATTATACAGCCGTACTATCTTTGAAAGGAAATATACCTGTTCATTTTATTTCTTCATGGAATATTCATTCCAACTTTTCAATTAAGATTAATTCTAAAAATAGGATATTTCATTTAAAACCTATTGAAAAGCTAACCATATATAACTCTATGGAGGTTAAAAATTTATCGTCTTCTAATAATATTAGATCTTATGTTCCTGTAATTGAGAGTGTACATTATTGTGACCCAGATTTTAAACCAGGTTTTTTAAATCAAGCGAAGTATTTTTTAGAATCTTTAGATAGAGGTAATAATGACAATATTGCTGCTACTTTAGATTCTTCAACGGAAGTTATAAAAATTTGTGAGAAAATAATTGGACGATAATCAAAATAGAATTATAGATGAGTTTTTAAGGAATAAACAAGATAATATAGTAATATTGTCAGACTCACTATCTTTACCAAGGGTAGACAGTGATGAGACAATTCTTTTGAGAGAATCTTACCCTTATTTATTAGAAAAAAAAATAGGTAATGATATGAAAATTATTAATCGAGGTATAAGGTTTGCAACCACAGATCTTTTGCAAAATTTTCAATACTTATTTGATAACTTATTAATTTATTCACCAAAGACCGTTATAATACAAATGGGCATTGTAGATTGTGCACCCAGATTATTTTCTCCATTATTCAGATCGCTAATTAACAGGATACCTAATAAAATTATTAGAGATTCATTTATACTCCCTTTTAAAAGAAGTAGAAGGTTTTTTACAAAACACTTTCAAATAAAGATGGTTGATAAAGATAGATTTGAAAAAAATTTAGAGTTATTCTTATCTAAAATGGAAGAATTCAATATAAATGTAGTTATTGTTAACATACCTAAAACAAGTCTTGAAAATAATGAGAAATCATTTAATTTTAATAAATCTATTACTGAATATAATGAGAAAATTAATAATCTTATGAGCATATATAAATTTAATCTCATTGATATTTATGATCATTCTAAAATAGAAGATATACTTCTCGAAGACGGTATTCATTATAATAAAAAGGGTTGCGAAGCTGTAGCTAGCATGCTTTATGAGTCTGTCAGAAAGATTTAAAAATGCGTTTAAATGGTCTTTTTTTAAAACCATTATTATTCAATTTCTTTCTCCAGCATTAAGATTAGTTGCCGTTCCATTAATTGGTACATATAACTATGGAGTTTTTGGTATAGTTTTTATTTATTTTGGTCTTTTAGAAGTGCTAATGGGTGCTGGCATAAGAGATTTTATTTTAAGTAAATCCATTAAAGATCGTGTTCAGCTGGGAATGCTAAATTCTATCGCTTTTATATGGTCAATATTTTTCTTTTTTTTATCTATTCTTTTGTCATTTATTATTTATTTAGTCTATGATTCAGTTGATATATCCAGCACCCTATTTTTTATGAGCGCTGCTTTTCCTTTTATTGGGCTGGGTTTAGTAGCAGAGGCTATCACAGTTAGAGATCTAAAATTTAAAAAGATTTTTTTTATAGATATGATTCCATTTTTCAGCACTATTTTTCTTGTTATTCCACTTGCTATTAATGGATATGGTTTACAAGGACTTATCCTTGGAGAAATATTTAATAGAATTTTTATAAATCTATCATATGTCTATTTAAACCCTATAAGGTTTAAGTGGCCATCAAATTCTTTTTTTGGAAAACTTAGGCACTTCATTAAGTGGATAATGGGAGAGCGTATTTTAGAACATCTTTCTATTACTATTGATGTATTTTTTATTTCTTTTTTATCACCAACTGTTGTGGGGGTATATAACCTAGGAAAGAATTTAGTAAATATTATATTTTCTCTAATCAATGCCCCACTTGGTAATATAATGCTACCAATCTTTGGACTTTTAAAAGATTCTTATAGTAAAATTGTGGGTATTTTTTTAAGTCTTTTAGCTACTATTTTGACAATTAATATTTCAATAGCATTTCTTGGTGCAATTTTTGGATATTTTTTCTTTCAATCTTTTTTGTCTGATTGGGAGAATTTGAATATAGTATGCGTATATTTATTCCTTGGAGCTATTTTTAGAAGAAGTCTATGGATTCAGAGGGATTTTTTAAAAGTTGTTAATAAGTTAAAATTCTATCCAATAAGTATTTTTATTTCGTTGTTAATTTATACAATGCTTTATCTATTTATTAAACCATTAGAAGTTGAAAGTTTTTTAAAAATAAAAATTATTTATGACGTGTCTTATTTTTTGATTTTTATTTTTGTGCTTACTAAAATATTAAATACTTCACTTAATCAAGGTTTCATAATTCACTTTTTCAAGAATTCTCTACCTTTGTTATTAATTAATTGTTCTTTTCTAGCAATTTCAATTATATATATTAAAAGTCTTTCAATACTTCAAACTGTTATTTATATATCGTCAATTTTATTGGTTAATATATTTATATCATATAAATACTTATTAGATAATTACAATGATATCATTATTTATGAAGGGGTAAAGAAGTAAATGATTGATTTATTAGTAGGAACGTTTGTCATTTTGACTCTTACGATGATTATATTTTTAAAGATTGAATGGTTTATATTTACAAATTTACTCTTTCTCATGATTTCTAGCATAATAAATAATCCTGATATTTTGTCAGTCAACATTCTTGGTATACAATTATATACTCAAGACTTATTCTTTTTATCTCAAATGATTTGCATTGTTTTTTATGTTGTTAAAATGATCTTTCTTAAAGACGCTTTAATA
>MDSV01100917.1_pt1 | contig 10466 bp, 10 predicted proteins | sample 810851 | NCBI WGS metagenome assembly MDSV01 (sample SAMN05326640, study PRJNA326480) | marine metagenome | isolation source: seawater | place: Atlantic Ocean: North East | collected 2012
CAATTTGATAAAAAATAGTTGGTTTGTTTAGTTTTTATATTTATTTTTTAATTTAGTTTTTTTTATTTTTGCGAGTTTTCTTTTTGCTAGCACCATCCTTCTTAACGAATCCAAATTTCCCCTTTTTAGTAAAGTAGCCCGCCTTTTCAAGTCTCTTTTCGTTCTTGGCGGTGTTGTGCTTCTTCTTTGAAACAATGCGTCCGTTCTTGTTCATAATAAGGTCCTTCTTTTGCAGACCACCAGCAGTTTTGAACGCGGTTCCGTGGTAGACCGAGGCACGCGACCCAATGTTCATGCTGAATTTTTTTCCCTGAATAACATAGACACCATCCGAATTCTTAGTAACCTTTTTAACCATTATATAATTTTATAAGAAAAAATTTTATTTTTTATAAAGTTAAAATTTATTTCGTGGTGGGGCACGCGAACCACCTGGTGCTCCAGAAGCACCACCTAATTTGTTTACGCTTTGAATATAAGTTCGTGTTTTTTTTTTCGTATTTCGCACAATATTTACATACAACGATACCTGTGTTTCACTCCATTCTCTTTTTTTTTCTGGTATTATCTTTACAGGACAAGATTTATTTTCATTTTTACATTTATTTTCATTTATTCTGGGCGGAACATAAGATGAATACGACATATATATATAGTTAATTTTAAAATTGAAAGAGTATAGAGACATATTAATTACCATTACCACCATGAGTTCGTCAGTGAGTTTAGCTAAAACTTACCAAAAAAAAACTGATAAACAACATGTTCTGGATAATCCAGACACATACATAGGCTCAATGTCAACTACAGAATATGATACATATGTCTTTGATAACGAAACGAATAGTATTAAGGCTAAACAAATCAACATAATTCCTGGATTATACAAACTGTTTGATGAAGGAATCGTAAACAGTCGCGATCATTATGTTAGGATGGCTCAAGCTATGACTGATTGTAAGCAGAATACAATTCCAGTAAGTTATATCCATGTTACAATTGATGATGAAGGTATTATCACCATTCGTAACGATGGCAACGGCATAGACGTAGAGAAACACCCTGAACATGATCTTTGGATTCCAGAAATGATATTTGGTCACCTGCGTACTTCCACAAATTACGACAAAAATGAACAGAAAATTGTTGGTGGTAAGAACGGATTTGGATTTAAACTGGTGCTAATTTGGTCTGAATGGGGAACGATTGAGACAGTTGATCACGTTCGTGGAAAAAAATACAAACAGACATTCAAAGACAATTTAAATGTAATTGAAAAACCAAAGATTACTACATGTAAAACAAAACCATACACAGAAGTAGTATTTAAACCTGATTACAAACGTCTTGGAATTGAAGGTCTATCAAGTGATATGTTAGCTCTTTTCAAACGCCGCGTATATGATATTAGCGCGGTAACTGATAAAAAAATAAAGGTAAAATACAATGGTGAGGGTATTTCAGCTAATAATTTTCAACAATATGTAGATTTGTATATTGGTAGTGCAGGAGAGACAAAGCGTATATATGAATCTGCCAATGAACGTTGGGAATACGCGGTCTGTATGGCTCCCAGCGAAGAATTCACGCAAGTGTCCTTTGTAAATGGAATATATACAGGTAAAGGCGGTAAACACGTAGATTACTTGCTAAACCAGTTAGTGCGAAAGCTGACTGCTTACATCAAGAAAAAGAAAAAAATAGATGTAAAATCCAGCACAATTAAGGAGCAGCTAATGTTGTTCGTAAGGTGTGATATCAATAATCCGTGTTTTGATAGTCAGACAAAGGATTATATGAATACACCAAGTAGCACGTTTGGTTCGTCTTGTGATATTAGCGAAAAGTTCATTGATAAGGTGGCAAAAATGGGTGTAATGCAAAACGCTTGTGCCCTTACGGAGGTAAAAGAGAATAAGGCCGCAAAGAAAACAGACGGAGCCAAAACCAAGAGCATTCGTGGAATTCCTAAATTAATCGATGCCAACTATGCCGGAACTTCAAAAAGCGATCAATGTACGATTATCTTTTGTGAGGGAGATTCGGCCAAGGCTGGTATTGTTTCTGGACTCAGTACCGAGGATAGGAACACTATTGGCGTCTATCCTATGCGTGGCAAACTCTTTAACGTGCGTGGCGAAACACAAAAACGAATTCTGGACAACAAGGAAATTCACGAAATCAAACAGATTCTCGGTATTGAAACGAATAAGGAATATACCTCCGAAACTGTGAAAACACGTCTTCGCTATGGTAGGCTACTATTTATGACCGACCAAGATTTGGACGGTAGTCACATCAAGGGACTGGGTATCAACCTCTTTGATTCCGAATGGGCGTCGCTATTGGACATTGACGGTTTCATTGGCTTTATGAATACGCCGATTCTTAAGGCAAAAAAAGGTAATAGCGAACTCAAGTTCTATAACGATGGTGAATGGGCGAACTGGTGTAGCAGCAATGATGTGAAGGGCTGGAAGGTTAAATATTACAAGGGATTGGGAACTTCTACTAGCAAAGAGTTTAAACAATACTTCGCCGAAAGAAAAATCGTAAATTTTATAAAAACAGGCGATGAGTGTACCAACTCAATTGACATGGTATTTAATAAACAACGTGCAGATGACCGTAAAACATGGTTGGAAAAATACGATAGAGAACTATATTTGGATACGAACAAACAAGATATTACGTATCAGGAGTTCATTCAACGTGAAATGATTCATTTCTCAAAATACGACTGTGATCGCTCAATTCCTAACATTATGGATGGATTGAAGACGAGTCTTCGTAAAATATTGTATACTGCATTTAAACGACGTTTGACTTCTGAAATAAAAGTTGCACAATTCAGCGGTTCGGTATCCGAAATTAGCTGTTATCACCATGGCGAGAGCAGTCTGAACGGTGCCATTGTAGGAATGGCTCAGAACTTTGTGGGTTCAAATAATATCAACCTGCTAGAACCAAACGGTCAGTTTGGAACGCGCCTTCAAGGCGGAAGCGACTCAGCGTCTGAGAGGTATATTCACACCAACCTCAGTAAGATCACGCGTCTAATATATCCCGAGGCAGACGATGCGATTCTCAAGTATTTGGACGACGATGGAACCCCCGTTGAACCGATTTACTATGCACCGATTATTCCAATGATTCTTGTAAACGGAAGCAAGGGAATCGGAACTGGGTTTAGCACTGATATTATGTGCTACAATCCAAAGGATATTATATCATACATTCGCTGTTCTCTTACCACCAAAGAGAAGCCTGAGTTAGAACCATATTACGAGGGTTTTAAAGGGACGATTACCAAGATAAGCGATTCAAAATGGCTCATCAAAGGATGTTATGAAGTGCTGAATCAAAAGGAGGTTCGAATTACGGAGCTACCTATTGGCGTCTGGACGGACGACTTTAAGAAATATATTGAGGAACTTATAGACGGCGGAGATGGAAAGAAAAAGACAAAAAGCGAAACATATGTAAAGGATTACAACGATATGAGTACCGACGTAAGCGTTGACATTACTCTTACATTTCACACTGGTAAAATCGCAGAGCTTTCTAGTAAACAACTTGACAACGGTTGTAATGCGCTTGAAAAACTCTTAAAATTATACACCACTAAAACGACTACAAATATGCATATGTTTGATGACACGGAAAAACTTCGCAAATACAACACGGCAAGCGAAATCGTCGACCATTATATGGGTGTGCGTCTTACTAAATATAAGGAACGCAAAATATATCAATTGGAAAATCTAGAAAAAGAGGCTAAACTATTATCCAATAAGGCTCGTTTCATCAGTGAAATTCTCAAAGACACGATTGACTTGCGTCGCAAAACCAAAGAAATGGTAATATCGCTCTTAGAAACGCATAAATATGACCAAATTGACGATGACGGCGAATACAAGTATTTAGTTAAAATGCCTATGGATAGCGTGACACAGGAGAATTACGAGAAGCTTGTTAAAGAAGAGGGCGACAAACTTAGCGATCTGAATACACTCAAAGGCAAAAACGAAAGCACCATCTGGCTCGATGAATTAGATAAGTTAGAGGAAGGCTACAACTTATTTAAGAAGGCAAAGGAAAAATCTGCTATTAAACTTAAGATTAAGAAAAAAAAATAATTTACATCCATCTATGTTGTTTTAGTTGTTTATTCCTGGTGGTCATGATAGGATTATTCATAGGTCTTGCGATGGTAGAAATGTCGCGTTTATATTTAAGATAACTTTCAACGGAGTTGAATACTTGTGGAATAGCATATTGTAATACTAGCGAATTTAAATTTTTTATTGCAGTATTAACGTTGTTCGTTTGATTACGGCTATTTTCAACAAATATACTGTTCATGATTATTTTTAATTGATCAATATTCTGTCTACCTACATTATATTGATTGTTAGACATTCTACGAACACCCATTTGTATATCGTTCTGTAAAATATTTACATTTGATTCACTGAAAAATAAATCATATAGGGTATTTTTATTGTTGTATACGTCCTTTGTCATCGCGTCTCTAAATGATACAGTATGATCAATCGGAATACGATCGCTCAGAGTAAAAACGGCTGTTTTATTTGGTCCAGTAATACTAATATTATTATTTTGATAGTTCATTATATTACTTTAACAGAAAAAATTATATACTATTATTTTATATAATGTTTTATTTTATGAATTTTCAGTCAATCGTAATGATAGTAGCCATTATCATATTAATTATTACACTTGCTATGATAGGTGTATCTTTATCAAATTTGAATAGCGAAGTAACGTATCCACCTGTCGTTGCCGATTGTCCAGATTACTGGAGTATTGAAACACAACCAACAGATGAAAATGGGAATACTGATTTTAAATGTATAAATGATAAGAGCCTAGGACATAATACCAGTATAGAAGGTTGTGATGCATTCAATAATTCTTTGTCAAAATTTAAAGGGATGGGTGGACTATGTGAAAAAAGAAAATGGGCGGATAAATGTAATGTTACGTGGGACGGAGTTACAAATAATCCAACTGCTAAAGATAATTGCTATTAATTGATTCAATATAATATAACATATAATTAATAATATATGTTATATGATAGTTTTCCGGATGATATACTGAAAATCATATACAGTTACATTCCTTTTTGCGAACGCTGTATGGTTAATAGAGAGAATCATTCTATTTACTATTTAATTCGTTATGAACAGATTATGTATAGAATGAGAGGTAGTTATATAAGATATTTATTACGAAATGATCTCTCTATTTTATTTGAAAAAGTATTGATCAGTAATTATTCTAGATGGAATAAAAAAAGTAAATATAACTATAAAAACATAAATTACAAAAATTATTTGGAATTTTTAAAGTCTTATATATATTATCATAATTCTAGTAAATGTATGAATATTCTCAAGGAACAAACGTTGTCTAAAAAACAACATAAAAACACTATTTTACCTAATTAAAACGAGTAATGAATAACTTAGATTTTAATAAATTACTGGAAAGAGAAGTAATCTCGGAAAAGATAAGAACTACATTAATAGATTTTGAAAATAATAAGAAGGATCTAACTAAGAAACGAGGTATATATATATACGGATCTCCTGGTTGTGGAAAAACAACATTTATTAAAAATCTTCTACAAAAAATGGATTATGATATTGTCTTATATGATGCAGGAGATATTCGTAATAAAATAGTGATTGATAATATTACCAAAAATAATATGTCTGACCAAAATGTAATTAGTTTATTTAACAAAAAAAAAAAGAAAATTGCCATTGTTATGGACGAAATTGATGGAATGAACAATGGCGACAAAGGTGGTATTAATTCACTCATAAAGCAAATACGACCCAAAAAAACAAAGAAACAAAAAGAAGAGGAAACAACTAACACACCAATTATATGTATTAGTAATTATCATGTTGATAAAAAAATAAAGGAATTAATGAAAGTATGTAACGTATTTGAATTGAAAACACCAACCGACAATCAAATAAACACAATTATCAAAACCACAATGCCCAATATTGACGAAAAATTAAACGTAAATATAAAAGATTTTATAAAAAGTGATTTGAGAAAATTGCGAACATTGTATGATATTTATATTAATCATCAAAGTATTTTAAAAAATGAAATAATAAAGAATATTTTAAAACCAAAGTCATATAATGAAGATACCAAAACAATTACTAAAAAACTAATTAATAATGATTATTCTTTAACCGAACATCAAATCGTAATGAACGAAACCGACAGAACAATTGTAGGATTATTATGGCACGAAAATATTATAGATATGTTGTCAAATATTCCAAAGGAAACCGCATTTCCGTTATATGAAATGTTTTTAGGTAATATATGTTTTGCTGATTACATAGATAGAATCACCTTTCAAAAACAGATATGGCAATTTAATGAAATGAGTTCATTAATTAAAACGTTTAAAAATAATAGGTTATATCATCAAAATATAAATAAAGTTTTTAATCCACCCGAAGTTAGATTTACAAAGGTATTAACTAAATATAGTACAGAATATAATAATTCTATATTTATCCAAGAAATATGTCAAACCCTTGGCATGGATATTAAAGACGTTTTTACTTTTTTTATAGAACTTAAAAATAACAATACTGAAGAAGAATTATTCAATATATTAGAACCTTATGAAATAAACAAATTAGACATTAAACGTGTGTATAAATATTTGGATAATTATACAAATAGTAATACTGTTAATTAACTTGATTTATTTGCCTCATTAGACGCTCCTCATCGTGTTCAATTATATTCATACGAATATTATTGTCGTTATTCTGTAATTGTATTCTAAGATACGTTATCATTTCATCACGTTTTTTTAATTCACCAATTAATTGATTAATGTTACTTTGTTGTTCTCTTAGCATCGTAATGACTTCATCATTTGATAGTTCCTTTGATTCACCATTACGGTTTTGAATGACAATTCTTCCTTGAACCTTTGAAGCTAACTCATTGTAACGATTTTCGGCATCTTTTCGTCGTCGTTCTTCTATCTCTATTATTTGTGTTAATACATCTGGTTTCATAGTAGGTCTTCCAGGCTCATAGTCTTTTAGTATATTATCAACTTCATTCATATAAAAATTTCTCATATCATCGTCCTTTATAAACTCTTCTACACTCTTATCTGTCTTTTTTACTAGGTCTGGATGGGGATTTTCTAGCAATTTACGTTTATCGAATGTATTGTGTTCGTGTGAAAATACTAAAATAGTTTTCTCTGGTTTTAGTTGTACGAATGGGATTGTATAATTTTTAAGAAATTGTTTTTCTTCAGCAATTGCCGCATTATCATCATAACTACTTATTTCTAATAACTTTCGTTTGAACGCAAATGTTCCAGCGGTTGCATGATTAGGACCGTATGGACCAAATTTGTATACAGTTTTATTATGCTTAAAATAAATAAAAATTTCGCTACTACCAGAGCATAGTGCTTCAGAATGTGACAATAGGGTTTCAACAGCATGAGACACACGATCTACTGGATAATAATCGTCGTCATCCATATAGACCAAAATTTCTCCTTTAGATTTTTTGTGCATTAAGTTTCTCTTTTTACCCAGAGACATTTTGGTATCATATTCAAAATACTTTACATATGGAAGATGAGAGACCAAATCCTTTATTTTATCAGTTCCATCATCTATAATTATCCATTCAATTTTGTCTTTTGGATAATCTTGATATTCAATACATTTAATAATATAAGGGAAAAAAGGTCTACGATTAAATGTTGGAGTACAAATACTAACAAATGGTTTATTAGTGGAACTCATTGTTATTATATGAAATGTTCTTTTATATAATAATTATGGTTTATCATTTATTCTTTTTTTGAAATCAGTTTTTTATATAAACTCCGTCTAATATAATTAAGTTGCATTAAAAAGTATACCAATACAGTAACTGTCATTCCCGAAAATACCGCTTTATTTAAATGAAGCTTGGCGAAGACAATACAGAAAAACCCAAATAAAACACAAAGTGGTTGTCTTATTTCTCCTAAGGCATTCATAGTCCCAGAGAAATTAAATAACAATGGACCAAATGGCGGAATAAAGGTCCCTATAAATTGAAGAGTCATAACAATAGCCATAAATGTTCCTACTGTGGTTAAAGCTATTGTATCTAGAAATGAAGCAAGGGCGTGCCAAAAATATCCTAATTTACCCCATGAACCAGTTTCCCATCTTATTTGCATTATACTAATCATAAATAGCGAAAACACAATCATAGCTGGAAATCCACTGCTTGATCCTGATGACGTATTACTTAAGAAAGACGCCAATAGTCCAGGACCACCTATAAAAACAGCTAGTATCATAAGTGATAATATTAGTTTAACTCCCGGTGAACAATAACTCATCACTTTAAAAATCTTTTGTAATAGTGCTCTCCAAAAAATATAGGTTGCCGCAATAGAACGCATCAACCACATCTTTCTTATGGTAAAATGACCGTTATCATCATATTCATCAAAATTTTCTTCTTTATATGGCCATCTACCGAATATTCTCTCCGAGTTTCCGGTTGGAGGTATATTTAACTTACTTAGTGTTATATTCGATGGTTTTACCTCCGCGTCTGTTCCACTAATATATGGTTCAAAATTATCATATCTCTTACCAACAAAAAGACCGAATTTTAAGTTTTCAGGAATTGGAAAATACGTTCCAATTGTTTCATCGTCATTTTGACCATCTTTATCTTCAGTACTCAACCTAGAAAAATAAACAATGTTTGCACCCATTAAACCTAATATAAGAACACCTATAACAGATACACCACAGCCAACGAAAAATTTATACCAATCGTTTTTTTCCTGTGCTTCTTTTTTAAGATTTCCACCTTTTGTAGCAAATAATTTCTTGTAAAATGAAATATCAAATGCCTGTTTAATATTCATATCTTCAAGAGCCATATAATATATTATAGTTATAAAATTAATAATTCAATCTAATTTATTTATCTCATATTATTTTATAATATGAATTTTAAAACGACGATTGTTATCATATCTTTAATAATAATTGGTGGTTGTTTAATTCAAATAGCAATACATAAAAAACCTTTTGAAGGTTTTACTAATTTTATAAATGATGAAAATAACCTTTCCTTTAATCAAATAAAAAAAAAATATAGTTATGAAGAATGTTCTACAACACCTTATGATATAGGTAGTTATGTAGAAGTATATAATAGCAATGATCCTATTGAACAATCTATATTAAATGTTACAGAATACGATAGTAAATGGAAATCTGCAGAGGTTGTTTCGTATGTTAATGGAACATACAAAGTTAAGTATCAAGATGGAGATGTAGAAGATGTTGAAGAAAATTTAGTTAAATCACATCATCAAAACGAGTGTAATATTTCTAATTGTGGTATCAAAGATAACGAATGTTCGAATGATTGTGCCGAACCGAATGATATTGGGGGTGATTGTATGCCAATTCAAACAGGAAAAGATAGTAATGATAATGACATAAAATATAAGGTCTGTCCTAGAATATGTAGGAATGATGATAAAGACAATAGTGAATTAGAATGTGGATATCATAATTGTTGTAAAGGGTGTGGATTCTCTGTATTTCAAATTAATGACAATTCACCCAATGATGACGACACACTAAAAACCTCACAAGTAATGTATCGTTTAAAGAAGATTCCGTATGATTCACAGAGTTATGAAATAGACGAAACATATGATTATGCCACTGAAATGGAAAAGGAAGCTAAACGTGTTAATGATGCGATGGCTGCTGCTTCGTCTTCTCCAGAAGAGACAGATGAACCAGCTATAAATAGCGGTTCTGAAACATCAACAACTAATGAACCAGAGACCGAAGTGACTGAACCTGTCTCTGTAACAGAGGATGTTATCAATACTACAGATAGTAATAATACAGATAGTAACAACGTTGTTAATGCATTTGTAGACAACGATGAATGTTGGGTAGGTCCAACTGGTCACGAAAGTTTTATGTATTGTGGACCAGCACCATTTTCATTTTAGCTAAATATATAAACTTAAATAAGTCTAATTATCTAGCATAAGAAAGCGCAGCATTGCCTGCTGAAAAAGTTAACATATTAAATCGTTCTTCTAATACAGTCAAATCATAGGTATAGTCATATATATTTTCTCGCGTTTTATCTACGCTGACAATATTTCCAGAATCGTCACAAGACACTAATACTTCTGCACTTAGATCCATAGGTGGTTCTATCATTCCCATTTCAAATTGAATTTTATTAAACAAGCTCATATTCATCGCACCACAAGGTTGACAATCGCCCACATTGTTATTCAGACAGAAATTGTAACAATATAATCCATCTGGACCATTACCAGACGTTCGTGTATATTTTTCAATATAGTTAAATAC
>MDSV01224485.1_pt1 | contig 10466 bp, 7 predicted proteins | sample 810851 | NCBI WGS metagenome assembly MDSV01 (sample SAMN05326640, study PRJNA326480) | marine metagenome | isolation source: seawater | place: Atlantic Ocean: North East | collected 2012
GATATGAAAGTGGATGTTATGTAAAACCTGCAATTGCCGAGGCAAAACCAGATTTTCATATTGTTCAAGAAGAAACTTTTGCCCCAATTTTATACTTACTTAAATATTCTGGTCCAGTTACTAATGCAATTGAAATTCAGAATAATGTTACACAAGGATTGTCCTCAGCAATTATGACAAATAATCTTAAAGAAGCTGAGAAATTCTTGTCAGCTGCAGGTTCAGATTGTGGAATTGCTAATGTAAATATTGGTACTTCAGGTGCTGAAATTGGAGGTGCATTTGGTGGTGAAAAAGATACTGGAGGAGGAAGGGAGTCAGGTTCTGACGCATGGAAAATCTATATGCGAAGGCAAACAAATACAATCAACTATACGGATGATTTACCTTTGGCTCAGGGAATTAAATTTGATTTGTAATTAATAAATTTTTATAATGTCTCGATTGCTAAAAATAGTATTATTTTTTATTTCAACTCTTAGTTTCTCACATACTACCATAGACGATTCCAATATTCAAGGTGCAGTGGATTTATGGATTTCCGATCAAGCTACAGCAGAGTCAACTTATGGGCACATTTCTAATTGGGATACATCTAATGTTACAAACATGGGAGGATTATTTTGGGATGAAATTGATTCTACTTTTTATGACTCATTTAACGATGATATAAGTGACTGGGATGTTAGTAATGTTACTAATATGTCTAATATGTTTCGAGATGCAGAAGATTTTAATCAAGACTTGGGGTCATGGGATACCTCTAATGTAATAGATATGTCATATATGTTTTTTGCTTGTGTTTCATTTAATCAAGATATTGGTAGCTGGGATACCTCTAATACAACAACTATGAATCACATGTTTGCTTATGCAATATTATTTAATCAGGATTTAGGTTTATGGAATGTTAGTAGTGTTATTGATATGTCAGGAATGTTTCAGTCAGCATTAAGCTTTAATCAAAATATTAGTAGTTGGGATACCTCTAATGTAACAAGTATGACTTTGATGTTTAATTCTGCATTTTTATTTAATCAAGACTTAAGCACATGGAATGTTTCAAGTGTAACCATAATGTCTTTCATGTTTCAGTCAGCAGGTTTTTTTAATCAAGATCTAAGTTCTTGGGATATAGGTAATGTTATAAGTCTACATGCAATATTTGATTATTCAGGTTTATCATCAGAAAATTATGATAATATTTTGATTGGTTGGGAACAACAACCTCTTCAGTCAAATGCTCAACTTGGAGCTATTGGAATTACATATTGTAACGGAGCCACAGCAAGACAAAATTTGATTGATAATTTTGGATGGGATATCACAGATGATGGAATAGATTGCTCTTCAACTTGTATATTAGATGATAATAATATTCATGACGCTGTAGATTTATGGCAGGCAGATCAACAGGTTGCTGAATCAGCATATGGGCACATATCGAATTGGGATACATCATGCGTTACAGATATGTCTGAGTTATTCGAAAGTTATACTGATTTTAACGAAGATATAGGATTGTGGGATACTTCAAATGTAGTTGCTATGCAAGAAATGTTTAATGGAGCTCAAGATTTTAATCAAGATATTGGTAACTGGGATGTTCAAAATGTTACAAATATGCATAATATGTTTGGATTAGCTAGTTCATTTAATCAGGATATTAGCTCATGGAATGTAAGTAGTGTTACTGATATGAGCTATATGTTTCAGCAAGCTACCAGCTTTAATCAGAATATAGAATTATGGGATGTCACTAATGTGATAAATATGCAAGGAATGTTTTTTAGTGCAAATTTATTTAATCAAGATATAAGTGTTTGGAATATTAATAATGTTACAGACCTTTCTAATATTTTCGCTTTTGCAAATACATTTAATCAAGATATTAGCTCATGGTCAACATCTAACGTAATTAACATGAGCGCTATGTTTAATGGTGCATCTTCTTTTGATCAAGATTTGAGTTTTTGGGACATTAGTAATGTTTTAGATATGTTCACAATGTTTTCTTATTCTGGATTATCAACTAATAATTATGATAATATTTTGATAGGTTGGGAACAACAATCAGTGCAGTCAAATGTACAATTAGGAGCAGTTGGAATTACTTATTGTAATGGAGAACTTGCTAGACAAAATTTGATTAATAATTCCGGTTGGAATATACAAGATGACGGTCAAGACTCAAATTGTTCAAGCGCATGTATGTTAGATGATAGTAATATTCATGCAGCAGTTGATCTCTGGGATTCAAATCAACAAGCTGCGGAATCAACATATGGACATATATCAACTTGGGATACTTCTTGTGTTACAGATATGTCAGAATTATTTATGGGTCACACTAATTTTAATGATGACATAAGTGCATGGAATACATCAAATGTTATTAACATGTCATTTATGTTCTCCGCAATTAGTGGATGGAGTTTTACACCTCACAATTTTAATCAGGATATCGGTAGCTGGGACACCTCAAATGTTACAGACATGTCTAATATGTTCAATGGAGCAATTTACTTTAATCAGGATATTGGTAGCTGGGACACCTCAAATGTTACAGACATGTCTAATATGTTCAATGGAGCAAGTTATTTTAATCAGTATATTGGAAACTGGAATGTAAGCAATGTAACTAGTATGAACTTTATGTTTAGTGGAGTTGAGAATTTCAATCAGGATATCGGTAGCTGGGACACTTCAAATGTTATAGATATGTCCTCAATGTTTAGATATGCAATTTCTTTTAATCAAAATATAGGTAGTTGGGATACAATTAACCTAATTGATATGGGTCGTATGTTTGATGCAGCAGCAGATTTCAATCAAGATATTGGTAATTGGGACACCTCTAATGTTACAGATATGAACCATGTATTTCATCAGGCTAATTCGTTTAATCAAGATATTGGAAACTGGGACACCACTAATGTTACAGATATGTTTGGTATGTTTAGGGAAGCTACAAATTTTAATCAAGATATCAGTAACTGGAATACTTCCAATGTTGTAACTATGCAAGTAATGTTTTACGATTCTTCGTTTAATCAAAATATCGCAAATTGGGATGTCCAAAATGTTTACAGTATGTATAATATGTTTAATTTTTCAGAAATGTCAACACAAAATTATGATAATATTCTAATTGCCTGGGAACAACAATCAGTGCAGTCAAATGTACAACTAGGGGCTGTTGGAATTACTTTTTGTCTATCTGAGAATGCAAGGCAGAATTTAATTGATAACCATGGTTGGACTATAAATGACGATGGAATAGATTCAAATTGTACGGCATCAATAACAGATCAAGAAAACCTTTCAAACATTCAAATTTACCCCAATCCAGTTTATGATTACTTAAAAATTAAAGGTAATGGTTCTGAATTTGTAATTAAGATCTTTGATATCTCGGGTAGATTAATTATGCAATCTAAAATAATTGATTTTTTAGATATTAGTGATTTAAATAAAGGAATCTATCTTGCGGAATTTTCTTATTATCAAACTTCTATAGTTCGTAAAATTATAAAAAACTAATGTTTGTTTTTATTGATTATTGAGCTTGTTGCTTGTGCCTTAGGTAGTACTAAAATATCAGCAATATTAACATGGTCTGGTCTATTTATTACAAATTCTATAATATCTGCAATATCATCTGCTTGTAGCGCCTTATATCCTTGATAAACTTTTTTCGCTCTATTATTATCTCCTTTAAAGCGAACATTTGAAAAGTCAGTTTCTACAAGCCCTGGATTGATTTCAGAGACTTTAATTCCTGTTTTATTCAGATCAATTCTCATAGCTTTTGAAATGGTATTGACTGCATGTTTTGTAGCGCAGTAAATATTACCTTTTTCATATACTTCTCTGCCAGCAAGAGAACCAATATTAATTATATGCCCACTTTTTTTTACAATCATTTTAGGAATTATAACACGAGATACATATAGTAATCCTTTAATATTACTGTCAATCATATTATCCCAGTCATCAACCGAACTATTTTGAATTGTATCCAGTCCGTGCGCATTTCCAGCGTTATTTATGAGAATATCAATAGTACTAAACTCCCTAGGAAGATTTTCTAAAATTTTATTTACTTCCTTTTTGTCAGAAACATCAAAGCGGAGAGGCAAGACATTTGTAATTTTAGATAGTTTATTTGAAATTTCATCTAGTTTATACTGTCTTCTGCCACATAAAATGAGATTATTTTTTGAATTTGCGAGTTTTTTTGCAGCTGCAAGTCCAATGCCACTCGTAGCTCCGGTAATTAGTATTGTTTTCAAGCTCTAAATTAAAATTTTTTTAAAATGTTAATATTTGGTTAAAAAACCTATTTTTTAACCAAATATTAACAAAGATATTTCTTATGATTTCCCATTTTGCAAAACCAATTTTAAAGTTATAATAATTTTTAGTTATGAAGAAGAAGATTGATATTAAGAAAATTAATGAAAAAATAGAAAAGGAAAGTGCATTTATAGATTTATTGAAATTTGAAATGAATAAGGTAATTATCGGTCAAGATATTATGATTGATAAACTTCTAATTGGCCTACTCGCAAAGGGACATATATTATTAGAAGGTGTCCCTGGTTTGGCAAAAACTTTAGCCATAAATACATTATCTAAAGCTATAAGCGGTACTTTTAGTAGAATACAGTTTACCCCAGATTTATTACCTGCGGATGTTATTGGAACACAGCTATACAATGTTAAGCAATCTAAGTTTTCGGTTAAGAAGGGCCCCGTTTTTGCAAATTTTGTACTTGCAGATGAGATTAATAGGGCACCGGCTAAAGTTCAATCCTCATTATTAGAGGCTATGCAAGAAAAACAAGTTACTATAGGAGAAGAAACATTTAAGCTTGATGAACCATTTTTAGTAATGGCTACACAAAACCCAATTGACCAGGAAGGAACATATCCCCTCCCTGAAGCTCAGGTTGATAGATTCATGTTAAAAACGGTTATATCTTACCCGCGATTTGAAGATGAAATGTTGATAATGAGAGCAAATCTTGAAAACAATGAAATTAAGGTAAAGCCTGTTTTAACAACAAAAAAAATTATTAATGCTCAAAAACTAGTAAGAGAAGTATATATGGATCAGAAAATTGAAAAATATATTATTGATATAATCTTTGCAACTAGATTTCCTGAAAAATATAATTTGTCAGATTTAAAACCATTAATTTCTTTTGGTGCGTCACCAAGGGGAAGTATTAATCTTGCATTAGCAGCAAAATGCTATTCCTTTATTAATAGAAGGGGATTTGTGATTCCAGATGATGTAAGAGCAGTAGTATTTGATGTTCTACAGCACAGAATCGGAATTTCCTATGAAGCTGAAGCTGAAAACATGTCATCAGTTGATATTATTACAAAGATTGTAAACGAAATCGAAGTTCCATAAACTTTTAAATATGGATACAAAAGAGCTCTTAAAAAAAGTCAGAAAAATAGAAATTAAAACCAAGAGATTATCTGATCATATTTTTGGTGGTGAGTATCAATCTACATTCAAAGGTAGAGGCATGGCTTTTAGTGAGGTTAGACAATATCAATTTGGAGATGATGTAAGAGCCATTGACTGGAATGTTACAGCCAGATATAACGATTCTTTTATAAAAGTATTTGAGGAAGAAAGAGAATTAACGATGATGTTAATAATTGATATTTCAGGATCTAATTTTTTTGGATCTAACTCAGTGTTTAAAAATGATTATGTTACGGAGCTTGCAGCAACTCTAGCATTCTCTGCCACAAAAAATAATGATAAAGTTGGTTTAATTCTGTTTTCGGACAATGTTGAATTATATATCCCACCAAAAAAGGGTAAATCTCATGTTTTAAGAATAATAAGAGAATTATTAGAATTTAAGGCTAAGAGTAAAAAAACTAATCTTAATATTCCTCTAAAGTTTGTTTCTAATATTTTAAAAAATAGGTCAATTGCATTTATAATTTCAGATTTTATCTCAAAAGATTATTCAAATTCATTAAAAATTTTCTCATCGAAGCATGATGTAACAGGTATTAGAATTTACGACAAAACAGAAGAAATAATCCCAAATCTTGGGGTTATTGATATCATTGATAACGAAAGCGGTATGAAATTAACTGTAAACACTAGTTCAAAGAATCTCAGAAAAAAATATACTGAATATTATAATTCAAAGAGAAATGAGTTTATTGATTTTTTCAAAAAATCGGGTTCTGGAGTAATTGAGTGTAATACAAATGAAGCTTTTCAAATGAAATTGCTAAAATATTTTAAGAATAGATGAAAGCAGTTAAAAGTTTGTTATTTTTTTGTTTTATTTTTTTATTTAACATTTCGGTTAAATCTCAAAATGTTAGAGCAACTGTCCAATCAGATTCAATATTAATTGGTAAAGAGCTTCTTTATACAATAGATGTTGATACAGAAAAAGAGGAAAATATCATTTTTCCTGATTCAACTTCTTTTGTTCCATTTGAATTAATATCAGAGAGTACAGTTGATACAATTAATGTTAAAAATGGACTGAGATTTTCAAAAAAATATGGAATTATTTCATTTGATGATGGGGATTATATTATTCCTAAAATGAAGATTAAAATTGGGGATTCACTATTCTTAACAGACTCTAAAAAAATTACTGTTAATCCTGTTAAAGTTGATACAACCAAGCAGGGCTTATATGAGGTCAAAGCTTCATTTGATGAAATTTCATCATTAGAAGTCCTAAAGTTGACCCTGGAAAATAATTACCCATTAATAATTTTTATATTTTTTATTATTTCCATTTCTATTTATTTTAAATCAAATATTTTTAGATTTTTCAATCCGTCATTTAATATTAAACCTTCATTAAGGCCTATAGAGCTTGTTAAAAAAAGATTACTAGATCTAGAAAAAGTTAATATTGACACAACGAAAGGAGTTAAGTTATTTTATTCAAATTTGACTTTTTATTTGAGAAGTTTTTTTGAAAAAGAGGTTTACAATAGAGCTTTTGAAAGTACCACAAGAGAATTAATACAAGGACTAAATAATGTCAGTGAAATAAAATCATTTCCAATTTCAAAAAATTCGATCAATAGAATAGAGGAAGTTTTTAAAAGAGCTGATTTAGTGAAGTTTGCTAAATTCTTACCAGAAAAGAATATCATACAAAATGATTTAAAGATAACTAATAAGGAGATAGAAATATTATCAAAATTATTACCGGAGCCCTCTGAAGAAGAAAAACTAAAAAATTTAATTTATCAAAAGAAAGTTGAAAAGAAATTACGAAAAAAGAGATTTAAAATTTTCTCAATTTCTTTGGTCATATTATTTATTATTTTATTTATTTTATCCGGAATTTTGTATGGGTTTCAATATTCTTTTGATAAACTTACATTTAATGAAAACTTAAGATTAGCTGAAAAGAATTGGGTAAAATCTGAATATGGCTCACCTGGTATTTATGCAGAGACACCAGATGCTATGTTAAGGATAAAACAAAACAATGAATTTTTATACGATAAGTATAGTCTAGAATCTCAATTTTACTTTTCTAATTCAAATCGATCAATTGAATTTTTTATCTCTGATTACTCTTCTGAATCAAAAATTGACCCACAAAATTTTCAGTTAATTATGGAATATATCCTTGACGGTCTCGAAATGAGAGGGTTACAAGATATAGTTACAAAGTATGATAAATTTGAAACAAAAGATAAAGAAAAAGGTTTGATCATTTTCGGTACTACCGATTTTAAAATCAGTGATAAGGAGTTAAGTTCTGGTGAGTATAAAATTGTAGGTTTTTTATCCGATTCTAGCTTTAAAATTATAGTATTATTGACCCATTACGATAGATATATTGATAAAATAGGAGATAGAATAATAAATTCCATTGAAGTATTAAAAGAAGATAAAAAATGAATTTTGAGTTTTTAAACCCTGAATATTTTACATTATTGGTTTTTATTCCAATAATAATTTTATGGAATTATTTTAAAGTTAATAAATTAAATAATTCTCTTAAATTTTCTAATTCTGATGCTTTTAAGAATTCAAGTAATTTTTATTCAAGACTTAAATTGACCCTAAAAGCTTTGAGGCTTATCTCATTAGTATTGATTATTATTGCTTTGGCAAGGCCCCAGGTAATAGAATCCTCAGTAAGAGTAAAGACAAATAGCGGAATTGATATTATTATGGCTATTGACGTTTCTGCGAGTATGTTAGCAAAAGACCTTAAACCTAATAGACTTGAAGCTTTAAAAAATGTTGCTGAGGAATTTATTATGAATCGTGCTTCTGACAGAATAGGACTAGTAGAATATGCTGGAGAAAGTTATACTAAAACTCCTTTAACTACAGATACGAGTGTTACACTTAAATTTTTAAGAGAGATTAAATATAATGATATTATTGATGGTGGAACGGCAATTGGTTTGGGGCTTACTACATCAATTAATAGATTAAAAGATAGCAAAGCCAATAGTAAGGTAATCATTCTTCTTACTGATGGAGTTAATAATTCAGGTTTTATTGATCCAATTACAGCGGCAGAATTAGCTAAGGGGTTTCAGATTAAGATTTATTCAATTGGATTAGGAACAAATGGCCTTGCTTTATCCCCAGTTGGATATGATTCAAGAGGTAAATTTAATTACGCAAATGTACAGGTTGAAATTGATGAAAAATTATTAACTCAAATTTCTGATATGACAGGTGGTAAATACTTTAGAGCAACTAATAACAATAGACTTAAAGAGATATACTCAGATATCGATAAGTTAGAAAAAACTGAAATAGAGGAATTTAGATATTATTCAAAGGATGAAAAATTTAGATATTTTCTCTTTCCTGCTATTATACTAATTGTAATCGAGATAATTATGAAATTAACAATTTTAAGAAGCTTCATATAATGTATGAATTAGAAAACATATCATGGTCTTGGATGTTTTTGTTAATTATTTTAATTAGCATACTTTTTACTTTAGATAGAGTATGGAAGAATAGAACACAGAAATTATTTTTCTCAAAATCTAATTTGAAGCGATTAAGTCCAAATATTTCAGGAACTAAACCATATATAAAAATTATTGTTCTTTTATTAGGTACTTCAATGTTAATTATAGCACTAATTAATCCTAAAATTGGAACAAAAATTGAAAATTTTAAGAGACTCGGGGTAGATATTGTTTTCACTATTGATGTTTCAAAAAGTATGCTAGCTGAAGATATTAGCCCTAATAGACTTGAAAAATCTAAAAGATTAGTAAGCCAAATAATCAGTAATCTTGGTGGTGATAGGATTGGTTTCGTAGCCTATGCAGCGAATCCGTTTCCTCAATTACCTTTAACTACTGATTATTCATTAGCAAAAATATTTTTGCAAAATATGGATTCCGATATGCTATCATCTCAAGGTACAGCAATTGATGAAGCAATAATACTATCATCAGGTTATTTTGATCAGGATGAATCAACTGAGCGTTTAATATTTTTAGTTTCTGATGGAGAGGATCACAATGGTCTTTCAAATCAAATTGCTGATCTTGCAATTAAGAACAATATTTCAATTTTTTCAATTGGAGTAGGGACTGAAAAAGGCTCCCCAATACCTATTAAGGAGAAGGGACGTCTAATGAATTATAAAAAAAATATTGATGGCGAGGTGGTTATTACTAAGCTAAACAAAACATATTTAAAAAATATTTCAGAAATGACAGGTGGTAAATATATTGATGGAACCGTAACTGAAAAAGCGGTTAATGAGGTAATAGAAATTTTAGAAATTTTAGAAAAAAAAGAATTTGATACTCAAAAGTTTTCTGATTTTGAAGATCAATTTCAATGGTTTATTATTTTAGGTTTTACTTTATTAGTAATTGATATTTTTTTGAGTGATGGTAAGACGATTTGGCTAAAAAACTTAAATTTATTCAATGAGAAATAATGTAATTTTTTTATTTTTTGTTACTATGTCGACATGCATAAATTTACATGCTCAGTCAGAGAATTATGCAAAATTCTATAACAACGGGAACAAAGACAATAATTTTGAGCAGGCAGAAAAGAATTTTAGAGCTGCTATAAATGATCTTCCTGAAGATTTAAAGGCATCCTTTAATCTATCAAATAAATATTATAACGAAGGTTTGTATGATGAGGCAATTTCTAGACAATTAGAGGCCAGTAGATTAGCAAAAAGTAATATAGAAAGACACGCTTCTTTTCATAATTTAGGAAATTCATTTATGAAAAAAGAAATGTGTTCAGAGGCAGTGGATTCATATAAAAATGCACTTAGGAATAATCCTAGTGATGATGAAACGAGATATAATTTAGCATTGGCAAAAAAATGTGAAGAAGAACAAAAAAACAAAAATGACAATAATGATGATGAGCAGGACAAGGATAATGAAAATAATGGAGATGACAATAATGATGATGAGCAGGACAAGGA
>MDSV01012204.1_pt1 | contig 10465 bp, 7 predicted proteins | sample 810851 | NCBI WGS metagenome assembly MDSV01 (sample SAMN05326640, study PRJNA326480) | marine metagenome | isolation source: seawater | place: Atlantic Ocean: North East | collected 2012
AAAATTTCCTTTTATATTGCCAAATGATATATTGTCTGCAATTTTAGTTCCTGACAAAAAAGGCATTTGAGTTACAACTCCTAAATTGTTTTGCCATTGTCTCAATTTATCAGTGCTTAATTTTTTTCCATCAATTAAAATCTGTCCCTTAGAAGGTTCCAATAATCCAGAAATAATATCAATGATTGTTGATTTCCCTCCACCAGAGGGGCCTGCAATGCCTATAATTGAATTTTTTTTGATCGTTAAATTTATATTCTTTATTGAAGGTTTTTTTAAATTCGAATCATAACGAAAAAAAATATTTTTAAGTTTGATATCTTTATTAAATCTTAGTCTTTGGTTAGTTTTTTCATAAGGTGAATCTTTTATTTTTCTCGCATTTTGAATTTTTGGATAAATATTATCCAGCGCTACTTGTCCTGATTTAATTCTTACATATGCTAAATATATTTGTTGAAAAGCTGGCAATAACTTCAACCCTGCAAAGGCATAAATTGCAACTAAAGGCAACAAACTTTCAAGATTTTTTCCACTGTTAATTACTAATAAAATTCCAGTTATTACCACTGTATATGTAACAAGTTCTATGAAAAATCTTGGAATTTGAGATAAAGAATTTAACAAAGATACAGGTAATATCATATCATGATTATTTTTCCTAATTTTTTCAAAATATAAATTTTTTAGATTAAAAATAATAACCTCTTTAAAACCAGAAAAGAAATTATGAATAAATGCGTGATTTTTTTTTCTATTAACTGAAATTTCTCGAGTAGCTTTGATAGTAATTTTTTTAACAACAGAAAATAATAGGAAATAAATTGAAGTATAAATTATAATACCTGAAACTGCTACTTTGAAATTATAAATAATTAGAATTAAAGAAATGGATGAAGCGATAAATATTTTGTTGAATAAATTAAATAATGGATAAATAATACTATTTGAAACAATATATAAATCTGTAAAAACCTCTTTATTAATATTTGAAATTTTAAGTTTCGTAAATTCATTCCAATTTTTGTATACATAATTCTTAACAATCAAATTTGAAAAATCCTGACTTATAGTGCTTGCCAAAAGATTAGTTTTCCAAGATATAAAAATATTAAATAAGCCTGTGAATATATATAATAATAAAATTACTAATCCTAAAAAAAATAAATAATCATATTGATTATCAAAACCAAAATAATTGTAAAAAAAATCAAGATATTGATTTTTATTTAAATTTTTAATTTGAGACAAGGATGCAATAAAGACAGCTAACGCGCTTATTGTCAAAATCTCCAATAAAGAAGCTAATACATTTAATAATTGAAGAATGAAAGTTTTCTTTTTTTGATAATTATCTAGTAAACTTACAACTTTTTTTAAAGTTTTAAACATATCTATTTATCAATCAATTTAGTTTTTTAATTAAAAATTTTTTTTATTAAAAAAATTTTCAGTTTAAATAAAAAACTTAAAGTGGGTTTAATTCTTTCATTTTTAAAATAATACTTTCCATTTACATTAGATACATTTCTATATCTAAATGCATATAGTTTTTTTTTAAATGTAAGAGCATGATTAATACTCTTTTCACTTATTTTAGCTATTAATTTATTATTAATCATAGATATAACCTCATGATGATTTTTTGGTTTATAAGTAAAACCTGCATAATCATCAAAAGAGGGACCCAAACTAATAACTGGAATTTTTTCCGAATAAGCTTCATACGAAATTGTTGACCTAAAGGTTAAAACTTTTAATGATTTTTTTAAAATATCATAGCTATCTATTTCTTCATAGTATGGGATTTGAAACAAATTTTTTCTTTTAATTTTCAAAATTTCTTGAATCACACTTTTTTCAATTTGACCAGCTTTTTTCAAATTTGGGTGGTACCTTATGCACAAATTTATATCTTTATCTAAATTTGGATCTAGAATTATTTTTTTTATTGCATCATACTGATCAGAATAAATTGAACTTTTCCAATCATTAAAACCAGCAAACTCAAAACCTGATGAGGTAAAAAAAGTGACTAAATTTTTTTCATTAATCTTATCTTTAAAATTACATGTGAAATCTTCGTGAAGAAAATTATCCTTTTTTAAACTTCCTGTTCTTTTCAAGTCAATATATTCTTTAAATATTTCCTCTTTTTCTTGAGGTGAAATTTTGTTTTTGAAGTATTTATAAGTTTTATCAAACTCTTTAATTGTTTCGTTGTATGAATGTACCTTCTCACCTCTAACCAAATGATATCTTCCTAATTGATTAGTAATATAAGACTTGAAAGGAATTCTTAATTTTTTTGCAGCGTAATTTACAGGTCCATCAGAGGGTCTTCTTCCATTCCAAACATAAACTTTTTCAATTTTTTTTTCTTTTATAATAATCTTGGATCTTACATATAATTTGATAGCTGATAATATTTCAGAATTAATAATATCTTTTTTATTTAAAAAATAATTACTATCTAGGGTATAAGATTGTTCATTATCACAAAGTTGTGATGATACTAATTCTCCGATTGGAACTTCTTCATAATGAAAAGAAGTTAAATCATCAAAATTTTTAATTTTATTAATTTGACTTAAAATTCCTTCTTCATCAATCTTTACTTTATTTAATTTAAGTGAAATGTTTTCAACATTCAATTTTTTTAAATAATCATTTCTTAAATTTTTACAATTAAGACATAAGTAAAATTTTTTATATGCATTTGCAGGACAACTTTTTAATGAAGTATCACATGTAAGTAAATAAATTTTGTGTTTCTCGAATCTTGAAACTAATTCAAATGTAGTGGATATTTGATTATCCCATAATATCATATTGGTATAAAGTAAGATGTTCATAAAAATTCGACAAAAAACAGAAAAATATAATGTAAACTTATAGTATATTCATTTTATTAATCTAATATTTATTTGTCTAGTGGCCTTGTATACAAAGATCCTGTAAAATTAAAAAAACTTTCATATTTATGTACTAAAATTAATTTATCATCATCATTCTTTATTACGTAAAATCCACCCTCTTGAAGTCTGAATTTCAAATTTTTAGGTATTATTTTATCAAACACATTTTCACCCATTACAGTGTTGTGAGCGGTAATGATAATATTTTCCTTATTTCGTGGTTTATATTTTTTTAAAATTTTTTTTACATTTACAAAAAAATCTTTGTCGTCTTCAAACCAGGGAAAATAATGAACAAGAGTATTGTGAATTACATCAATTTTTCCGAATGCAAGATTGGCAGTCTGTCTGGCTCTACATGATGGTGATGAAATCACCTTACCTACAGGAACTTCCAAATCCTTAAAAACATCCCCAATAAGTTTTGCTTGAATTTTGCCTTCAGAATTTAAACATACAAATTTGGAAAAATAAGAGTTTTCAGCTTGAATATTATTATTTAGTTCAAAAGCATCATATGATTGAACTGGTTGGAAAGGTTCGGCTTTATATCTTTCAGTATGTCTGAAAAATAAAATATATCCTCCTTTAAGAATTTTTTTTGAAATTATTCTATCTTTCAATTTTTGAGGATAGCCATTTTTTTGATAAGATGAAACTGCTATTGATTTACTTGAAGAAAATATCTTAGTATAAAGATTTGTTAATCCACTAGAAATTCTATTTCTTTCCAAATAAACTAAAAATGACGAATTTAAAAGAATCAAAATTAATAATATAATTTTAATAATTTCTAATACTTTTTTACTTCTAGAAAATTTAAAAATTTTTTTTTTCACAAAATTATCAAAAATATTTATTACATTTTAAAATATATACAAATTAAAAATTAATTTAGTTTATTATTATTCTAATTTCTATATTTTTTTTTCAATAGAATTTAAAATCTGCAAAGTTTTATAGTTTTTTTTATTTAAAAGATTTGAGTATCTTTTATTTTTAAAGTTTTGAAATATTTTATCATAAACAATTTTTTGGTATCTTTTTAAATTTATATTGGACATTAAAATTGCCTTTTTGATAAATTTTTTCTTTTTAAAAAAAATAGATTTATTTTTTTTTAAAACTACAAATCTATTGAAATTTTCAGATGAATTAATAAGAAAACTTTTATTGTCTATTGTTATTTCATTTATACCATTTAGATTCTGTAAGATATATATTTTAAAATTCTGAAATTCCAACAACACATCATTGTTTATTTTTTTATTTCTCGGTTTTTTAATTTTCAAAATAGATATTTTGTATTTACCTTTTAAAAAAAAATTTAAATAGTTAATAAAATGAGGAAGATTCACGTAAATATTATCTGAATACTTTATTATTATTTCACATGGTCCTTTTTGAATATATTTTAAAATTTTTTGAAAAAAAAAATCATAATTTCTATAATAGTTACAAAACAAAATAATACCTTTCGAATTACATTTTTTTAATATTCTTAAAAAATTTTGAGAATTTTTTGTACCTGGCTTTTCAAGAAGGATTACTTTGGGACTTAAATAAAATAATACTTTATTTATTATTTTATAATGTGTATTTGTTGGTGTCGAAATTGTTACCAAACCTATATTAGAGTCCCTTAATTTTTTTATCATTTCTATTTTGCCAACTAATTTTGATGTCTTGTTTGATTTCTGTAAACTAAAGTTTTTATTATCTAAACAATAAATTTTATTAATTTGTTTAATTGATTTTTGACTAGACAGATGAGTTAACTTGTAAGATGGATCTAATCCCTTATCATACCTATAACCAATATTACCCATTCCTATAATTAAAGAATTAAAATTATTCATAGTCATAAGTCGTTCTTAGTAAATTATTATTAATTTTTGCTATACTTTTATTCTTAAGCATAAAATTAACCAAATCTAAACATCTATAATTTTTTTTCCAAAATTTTTTTATTACCTTTTTTAAAACAATTTCATCTTCTTTATAGTCTAAAACAAGACTCATTTTTGGATAATAAATTTCTTTTGGTGATATTAAGTTTAGGTGTTTAAATTTTCTTGGATTCCTTCTAATAGCTAAAGTGATATGTTCCTCATCATCTTTAGATTTAAAAAAATTTTTTGATTTTTCTAATGTTTTAGATTTTAAAACTTCAACATCCATTCCAATCGGATAACTACTAATTAAAGAATTAGTTACAAATTCAACATCATTACTTAAATACATTTCGTAAGCCTGAGTGACTATATTTAGATCAATTACAGGGCAATCTGATGTAATTCTTATTATTAAGTCTGTTTTAAATTTTTTTGCGGCTTTTAAAACTCTGTCGAACACATTGTTTTCAGACCCTCTAAAACAATCAACTTTAAGTCGTTTTGTTAATTTAGCTATTTTATCATCATTTTTATTAATAGTTGTCGCTATGATAATATTATCGACGAAATTTAACGTTTTTAATCTTGAAATTAGATATTCCAAAAAGGAAATTTTTTTGTAAGCCTGAAGCATTATCTTATTAGGCAATCTTGTTGATGTAGTTCTTGCTTCTATAATTATAGATTTTTTCATTTAAATTTTTTTAATTTTATATAATCTACCTAACTTTGGTTTAATATGAAAATTTTTTATATTATTAAATGCTTGTAGTCCAAATGCCTTAGCTAAAGCTAATGCATATGTTTCACATCCACCAGCAATTCCAAAATTTTTCAAAATTTTGACTATATCTAAATCTTCCACAATTTTAATTCTAAAATTTGTTAAAATTTTATTTCCTAAATATTTCTTTTTATTTTCTGAAGGGTGTATTTTAATATAAATTTTCTTTTTGGTTTTTAATAGCTTTAATTTTTTTAATTTTAAACAAAAGTTTTCTAGTAACTTTAAATCAATAGGTCTTTTACTTACCCGGTCATAATTGCTAGAAAAATATATGATATTTTTTTTTAAAGTTTTTTTTTTTATTTTTTTAATATAATCTAAATAGTAATCTTTCTGTTTAACTAAAATAAAATTTTTTTTCTTAAATTTAAAGGCCTCATTAAAACTTAAATTATCTACTGTGATAATTACATCTGGATAAAATATTTCTTTATTTAGTAAAAATCTTTTTTTAAAATTATTGTAGTTATCAAAAAAAGAATATACTTTTTTTTTGTATAATTTACATTTTTTTATAACTTTTTTTTCATGATCTGTTCTTAAACTTGTACCTGTAATAATTATATCATTTTTTTTAATTTCTTTGTTTAAAAAAATAATATTTTCTTTTTTAAAAATTTTTTTTGCTGGTCCTTTCAAATAATAACTACATCTAAGATTAAATTTTTTTATTAAATAATAAATTTGATATGCTGCTCCAGCATCATTTGCTACTATAAGATATTTTAATTTTGGATTTCTAAATAAGACCATATTTTATTGAAGGCTTTGATTATATTTTCAATATCTTTTTTATTAAAAGAAAATAGACATACCTGAAAACTTATAAAAGTGTTATTATGAAGTTCCTCTGCAATAGGACAATCATCTTTTTGGTAAGAAATTTTATTATTAAATTTATTCCACGGGAAACCTTTCTTTCCATAGGCAATTTTCTTTTTAAACATTGGTAACAAATGTAAATTTGCATAACCTCCAACTAACCCTTCTATGCCTTCAGCTTTTAAAAGTTCAATAATTTTTTTTCTATCTATATCAATTATTTTTTTATCAATTACAATTGGAAAAATATAATAATTATTATATTTATATTTTGAGGTCGGAACACTTAATCCTTTAAGTTTATTTAATCGATACGCCAATATATTAAATAATTTATTTCTTTCAAAAATTATTTTTTTTAACTTTTTTAATTGTTCAATTCCTATAGCTGCTTCTATTTCTCCTAACCTAAAATTGTAACCAAGCATATTAGATAAATCCTCTTTTAAAGACATTACCCCTTCTGCATGATTTCTTATTCTAGCAACTTTCTCAGCAATTTTCCTCGAATTAGAAACTACTATACCGCCTTCACCAGTGTTTATGTGTTTATGACAATTTAAACTAAATCCACCTACATCAGTAATTGTACCTGCTAATTTATTTTTTATAGGATAATAAGGTGTTTGAGCACTGTCAGTTAAAATCTTTATATTTTTATTTTTAACAATTCTTTTAATTTTGTTCACATCACATGGAACTCCAAAAATATCGACTATTAAAATAACTTTAGTTTTTTTTGAAATTTTTCTTTTAATGTCCATAGGATCTATACAAAAGCTTTCTTTTTTTATATCTGCAAACACTGGAATTGCATTCCAATGCAATATAGCAGTTGTGCAAGCTGACATAGTCCAAGGAGTTGTTATAACCTCATCTCCAGGCCTCAAATTAAGAGCACCTAGTGAAGCAATTATCCCGGAGGTCCAAGAATTAAATGTTAAAGCATATTTTACTCCATAAAAATTTTTTAAATTATCCTCGAATTTTTTTACAAAAAAACCGCCATAAAATTTTTTTCCTTTACTTGCTTTAAAACCTGACAGAATTCCTGACTTAATTACTTTATTTGCAATTTTAACTTCTTCTTGACCAATTGAATTATATAATTCAAATTTTTTAGTGATTGTTTTTCTTCCACCAAGCAATGCTGGTTTAAGAAAAGATTTTTTTTTTGGTTTCACAAATTTATCTTTTTTATTTTATTTTTATAATTAAATTCAATTTAAAAACTATTAAATTTTATATTTATTTAACAAACTCATTAATTTTTTATATTCCTTAGGCAGTTGTTTATATTTAAATAAGGGTTTTCTGTCATAAAAATAAATATCTCCACTTTTGATTTTTTTATCACTAAATGAGGAATTACCAAAAACTTTTTTGTTATTGATACTGGCACTAACTTTATTTATTCTTTTTATTTTTAATAGCCTTAATATCTTATTTGTTTTTTTTAAAGGAGATTTAGACAAATCATCATAAGACACTAAAATGATATTTTTTGAATATTTCTTCTTTAGTTTCAAAAAATCAGTAACCTTGTGACTCCAGTTTTCCCAAATATCTTTTAAAATTAAATTATTTGGTTTAACTGATTTGTAAATTCCTTTGTAATATGATTGGTAAAAACCGTGAAAATCCCTAAAAGGAACTATTACTTTGATATCAATATTATTTTTAAGAAAAAAATTTATCTCTCTTCTCATACCAGAATAACAAAATAAATTAAATTTTTTTTTATTTTGATTTGCTAGTTTTGAATGAGCTCCTAAATAATAAAAAAAAAATTCAAAAAAATTATCAAAAATTTTATTTTTTTTTCTTAAAAATTTTAAATAACCAGAATAATTAATTTTCGGAATAAATTTATTAAAATCTAATATTGCTGTAGAATTTATTTCCTGAGTTCCACTATGAGGTAAATCAAATTTTTTTAATTTAGAAACTTTTAGCCATTTGTTAACCAAGACAAATTTTTTATTAATTACTCTGTTCCCACTTAGTTTTATGTAAAATTTCTCATCTGAATTTTTTATTTGATTTTCGATTTTTTTGGAGCCATAAATTTTTATTAAAGTAAAAATGTTTCTTATTGTAGCATCTTCGCCGACACAATTATCAATATCCTTATGTTGGTCTAAGATACTTAATAAAAGATGATGACCCGATCTTGAAAGACCTGAGACTAAAATTACATTTTTTTTAAGCTTTTTATCATTTTTCCAAAAACTTCCGAATAAATCCACATTCTCAAAAAACTTATATTTCTTTTTTTTTTCTTTTTCAAAAAAAAAATTAGAAGTTTTTTTTAAACTTAAATTTTTGTCTTTAAAAATATTTACTGATTGTATATTTAAATTATTTTTAAACATTTATTTAATTAAAAAAATACTTTTAACCAATTAATTACATTTACATATTGAAAAATATGAAAACTTGTTTCTGCATTTTTATTTTTTTTAAAATTTGAATATTCATTAAGTAATTTCTTTTTATCAAATATTTCAAAATCCTTATATATTTCAGAAGAATTAATTAAATCTTTAACTAAATTTTTTCTATCTAACCTAAGCCAATTTTTTTGGGGGTCTACTATCGTTTTTTTTTGTTTTAAAATTTTGTTCTTAAAGTCTATATCTTTTTTATTCTTAAAAAAAGATTTCATGAAATACCTTGTTTCATTTTCGTTTATTTTTAAGTTTGTTGGAACAGATAAAGAAAATTCGGTGATTCTGTGATCCAACAATGGCACTCTTGTCTCAACTGAAGAAGCCATAGAAGTTCTGTCTACGAACCTTAAACCTCTTGGTAAAATTACTTTTTGAATATCAATAAGTTGCATACTTTGTAAAAAAGAGTCTAATTCATGTTTAATTGAATAATCAGCCTTTATATCAGAAAAACTTTTATGATAGACTTCATGATTAACGAATGGAACACCATCTTGAGTTGCAATACCTGGTTTCATTACATACATCAATGAATTAAATAATCTTCTGTATTTATTCTTTGGATTAATATCTTTATAATTTTTTAAAATTTTTTCAATTTTAGACAATGAGTCAAAATAATCATTATTTTTTTTTAAAAAATCTATAAACAAAGGTGCATAGTAATATTCATAGCCTGCACCTAATTCATCTCCACCTTGTCCCTCTAAAATTACTTTGATACCTTGCTCTCTAATCTTTTCGTACATTTTGTGCATTGCCAACACTCTTATAGATGTAATTGGCGCCTCTTGAGAAAATATCACTTTGTCTAAGTATTCTTGAAACTGATTTTCACTAAACCTAATACTTAAATTATCCAGATCTAATGAGTCTGATACTTGCTTAGCATAGGAGGTTTCATCTTTTTCATTGTGAAAACCATAAGAAAAAGTACTAAAATTATTGACTTTTTTTTTAATCATATAAGTCAACATTGATGAGTCAAAGCCGCTGCTTAATGTAGTGCCTATTTTAACATCAGATCTAAGTTCTAAATTTAAAGAATCATTTAATAGTTTTTCGTATTTTTCAAATATATATTTTTTACTTTTATGTTTTAAAGTTTCAGTAGTTTCTTTTACTTTTTCCTTTAAATTCCAATAATTTTTTTTTTGAATTTCACCATTTGACTTTATCCTTAAAAAATTACCTGGTTCTAATTGATAAATATTTTTGAATAAAGTCACTTCAGAGTGATCAATTAATCCATTAAATAAAAAATCTTTTAAAGCCTTTTTACATGGTTCTTTTCTAACACCACAAGCCAATAAACCTTTAATTTCTGAGGAAAAAATAAAATTGTTGTTTTTAATTGTCCAATAAAGAGGCTTTACACCTAGTCTATCTCTTGCAACGAGGAGCTCTTTTTTTTTGATATCATAAATAGCAAATGAGAAAATTCCATTAATATAATCAAAAATATTCAAGCCATCCTTTTCAAAAGCCTCAATTAAAACCTCTGTATCTGACTTAGATTTCCAATTTATTTTTGATAATTTTTTTCTTATTTCTATCCAATTATAAATTTCACCATTAAAAACTATTACT
>MDSV01197198.1_pt1 | contig 10464 bp, 10 predicted proteins | sample 810851 | NCBI WGS metagenome assembly MDSV01 (sample SAMN05326640, study PRJNA326480) | marine metagenome | isolation source: seawater | place: Atlantic Ocean: North East | collected 2012
GAACTAATTTATAAGACTAATATGATTTATGAATCTAATTAAGTCAACAAGCACATATAGCTTCTTTCTTCTAATAAGTAGAATACTCGGATATCTTAGAGACGTTTTAATCGCAATATACTTAGGATCTGGACCAATAGCAGATGCATTTTTTGTTGCATTTAGAATACCAAACACATTCAGAAGACTTTTTTCAGAGGGCACTTTTAATTCTGCTTTCGTCCCAAGCTATATCTCTGAGTTAGATAAAGGAAAAAAAAGTGCGGAGACTTTTGCAAATAATATTTTTAATTTTCTATTTCTTACTCTTTTGTTTCTTATCTTAATTATTGAAATCTTTATGCCATTATTTGTTTTTCTGATTGCACCAGGTTTTGTAGAAAGTTCTGAAAAACTAGAAATGACAATTGATCTAACTAGAATTACTTTACCATTTCTTTTATTTGTAAGCCTGTCCTCGTTTTTTGGTGCAATTTTGAATTCTTATAATAAATTTGCTATTGCATCTGCAGCACCAATTATTTTAAACGTTTTATTAATTCTAACGCTTTTTTTTGCCAATTATTTAAATGATAGGCTAGTTTTTTATTTATCTTATGCTGTTACTGCTGCAGGGTTAATACAGTTAATTTTTTTAGTTTTTTTTACAAAAAAATATTTTAAGCCAAAATTTTCCTTGAAAATAACTTTAAATAAAAAATTAAAATTTTTTTTTAAAAAACTAGTTCCAAGTATCTTTTCTTCTGGAGTAACTCAAATAAATATTTTAGTGGGCACAATAATTGCGTCGTTCCAAGCGAGCGCTGTTTCATACCTCTATTATGCTGATAGGATATACCAAATTAATTTAGCAATTTCAGGTATTGCAATTGGTACAGTGTTATTACCAAATTTAAGTAAGTATGTAGAACAAAAAAATATAAAAAAAATAAACTTTATTCAAAATAAGTCACTTGAATTAAGTTTATTTTTAAGTTTGCCAGCAACATTTGCACTTTTAGTTTCCTCAGAGCAAATTACTTCTGCACTTTTTGGTTACGGCTCTTTTAATTATTTAAGTGTAAAAAATTCAGCAGATGCTTTATTTTTCTTTGCCATAGGTCTTCCTGCTTTTGCACTAATTAAAGTTTTCTCAAGTTATATTTTTGCAAGGCACAATACAAAAACACCATTTATCATTTCAATTTACTCTGTGGTAATTAATATTTTTATAAGTTTATATTTTTTTAGAGATTTAGGATTTATAATTATTCCTATAGCTACAACCATTTCTTCCTGGTTTAATGCTTTGATGCTATTTGTATACTTAACTCAGAGGAAATACTTCTTTTTTAACAAAGGTTTAATTGTTGCAATTTCTAAAATTTTGTTTTCTTCACTAATAACTTCTTTTCTATTTTACCAACTAATTCAACATTTAGGGCATCTACTAGACTATGAAAGTGAATATAAACTTCTTACAATATTATTGCTCGTTACTGTGACTTTTATTATTTATATCTTGATATCAATCTTGACAAAAGCTTTCAAAATATCCGATATTAATTTAAAGTACTAATTGAGATGTCAAAAAAAAATCTTTTCTGGGGTACAACCAACCGGTAACTTGCACCTAGGAAATTATTTAGGAGCTATAAAAAATTTTGTAAGTTTACAGAAAGATAAGCAAAATAATTGTATATATTGTGTCGTAGACCTGCACGCTATAACTGTTAAACAAGATCCTAAAATCTTAAAAAAAAATATTAGAGAAACAACAGCAACATTTGTAGCTAGTGGATTAAATCCAAAAGAAAGCATTATATTTAATCAATCGATGGTACCTTCACACTCTGAAGGAGCTTGGTTATTAGGATGCGTTGCAAGAATGGGTTGGTTAAATAGAATGACGCAATTCAAAGAAAAAGCTGGTAAGGATAAAGAGAAGGCTAGTGTAGGTCTTTACATTTATCCAATACTTATGGCGTCAGATATTCTTTTATATGATGCTACGCATGTGCCTGTTGGGGAGGATCAAAAACAACATTTGGAACTTACTAGAGATATAGCTCAAAAATTTAACTTAGATTTTGATTGTAAAAATTTCTTAACTTCTCCAGAACCTTTAATACAAAAAGATTTTTCAAGAATTATGAGCCTGAAAGATGGAACAAAAAAAATGAGCAAATCTGATCCTTCCGATCAAAGTCGAATTAATATGACTGATGATAAGGATTTGATAGTAAGTAAAATAAAAAAGGCAAAAACTGATAGTGCAAAATTGCCTGAAAATGACAAAGATATAAATAACAGGCCTGAATTAAAAAATCTTTATGGAATTTTTTCGAGCATTCAAAATCAGGCTTTGGACTTGACGATAGAAGAATTTAAAGGAAAAAATTTCTCAGAATTTAAAAATAAATTAGCAGAAGCTTTAGTTGAAAAAATTTATCCAATTTCCAATGAAACAAATAAATTATTAAATGATGAAAAATTTATTGATCAAATATTACTAGATGGATCTGAAAAAGCAGAAGCAATTGCCAAAAAAAAGGTTAATGATATTAAAAATATAATAGGTTTTTAAAAAAACACTTCAAATTTAGAGAATTATAATTATATATATACTTACTATGTTTATTCAAACTCAAAAAACACCAAATCCTAATTCATTAAAATTTTTACCTGGTAAAAAAATTTCAAGCGCTGACCCAATGGAATTTACAAACAAAGAAAAAAATGAAAGCCCTTTATTAAGAAACATTTTATCCATTGATGGAGTTGAAAGCGTATTCTTAGGTTCAGATTTTTTATCTGTTAATAAAAAGGAAAATGTAGATTGGGAAGATATAAAGCATATTGTGATTTCTTTAATTAATGAATTTTTTGATGAAGGAAACGAATTAATAATTCATAAAAATTCAAGTAATCAAAGTAAAGATAATTATGAAGATATTGAAAAGAAAATTATATATGTCCTTGAAACAAAGGTTAAGCCTGCAGTTGCAAATGATGGTGGTGATATAAAATTTTTAGACTATAAAGATGGCATAGTTAAAGTAAAACTTCAAGGAAGTTGTTCAGGATGCCCTAGTGCTACAATTACTTTAAAGCAAGGTGTACAAAACCTTCTAAAGCATTATATACCAGACATAAAGCAAGTAGAGGCAGTCGCAAATGATTAAATTTCAGAAAATTAAAAAAAAGAAAATAAATTTATCGAATTTAAAAAAGATATTAATTGAAAAAGGATTTGTTGTAAAAAAGAAAAGTAACACTTTTTTCTCAAATGATTTAAAAAGTTTTTATCTAACTGTGATCAGTAGTTTTGGTTTAATTTTAATTTTTAGCCTAATTCCCCTATCAGTTAATATTAAAGATGATATAAAGGTTGGCAAGTCAACAGTTGATAATAATTCAAATGTCAATTTCCAAAAGGTTTTAGATGGTAAAAGTATTCAACAAAAAAATGTTGATGTTGGTCTTAATGTAAAAAACTTATTCGAAGATATATTTTCAATTGATGAATTACCAACAGATACAGTAAGATTAAGTGCAGAGACAATTAATCAACTTTTTAAAGATACTAAATATAATTTAGAAAAAGTAAGAGAAAATAAAATTGTAAAACCAATCAGAATTTCACTTCTGCCAACGGAGATAAAAAAAATTGAAAATACTAAAAAAAAAAAGAATTTATTTATTCAAATAATATTGCCATTAGTATTAGAGGAAAATAATCGTATAAGGCTTGATCGTAAAAAACTATTTAGCATTTTAAATAAAAATATGAATTCAGATAAAGAAAAAAAATGGTTATTATCTAAATTTAAACAATATGGAGTTGTTAATAATGATTTATCGACTTTAAAAGTTCGAATGGACATAATTCCAGTTTCTTTAGCAATAGCTCAAGCAGCAAAAGAAACAGGATGGGGAACATCAAGATTTGCAATTGAGGGAAACGCTCTGTTTGGGCAGTGGACATGGTCCGGGGAAGGCATAAAGCCAGCGGGAGTAGATTCCAAAGAGTCAAATCACAAGGTTATGAAGTTTAAAGTTTTAAAGGCCTCAGTAAGAGCTTATCAAAGAAATCTTAACACACACGGAAGTTATAAGGAATTTAGATCTGCGAGGGCAAATATGAGAGATGGCGATGAGGAATTGGATAGTTTACTTTTAGCTGACTATTTAGATAAATATGCGGCAACAGGTAAAGAATATACAAAAATTATTAAACAGATTATAAAACAAAATGACTTACAAGATTTTGATAAAGCCAGATTACTTCCATCCAGTATTCAATTAAAAAATATTATTTAATTTAGTTTTACAGAAAATTGTAAACCAAACCATCTCCAACCATCAACATCATTTAGAGAGCAGTTTATTCTTCCTCTTCTGAAATTAAATTTATCAGAGAATTTTACTAATAATTTATTTCTACTAAATTTAATATTTGTTTCTTTCCACCCAGAACCTTCATCTGAAAAACAATTAATATTTTTTAAATTCTTTTGATCATTGAAAAATTCAATTTCTAGATTAGGAGGATTATTATCTATAATATACTTATCTTCAGGTTTTACTTTTTTATATTCCAAAGGTAATAGATCTATATTAAATGCAAATCTTTTTAAATCTCCATATTTTTCATTAATTGGAAATCTTGGAAGTTCATATGGATTTTTATTTACATCTATAACACCAGAATGTTGACCAAAACCATACTTAAAATGTTTTTTTATAAAAAAAGTTTGCTCGAGGCTAAATTCGCCAAATGGATATGAAAAATAAATTGGATTATATCCTAAATTATTTTTAAAAATCTCTATGGATTTTAATATATCATTTTTAAATTTATCTATGTCAAATTCTAATAAATATTCATGTGAATGGGAATGATTACCTATAAATGCAAAACTTTTTTTTTCTACCTCTTTTATTTGCTCCCAACTCATATATCCATTTTTTCCAACTGCTTCAGTAGAAATAAATAAAATAAATGGAATTTTTTTCTCTTTTAAATATGGCCAAGCATGTTCATAAAAAGATGAAAACCCATCATCAATAGTAATTAGTATTTTTTTATTTTTTTTGACTTTAGAGAAATTTTTATCGAAATCTTCTGGATTTAAAAAATTATATTTTTTATTCATTATTATCTCCATGTGTTTTTTAAAAATTTCCATATTTATATTAGTTGATGGATATTTATTTTCGTTAAATCTGTGATACATAATTGAAAGAATACCTTTATCATTTGCAAAAGATTTAATTTTATTTTCCTCACATTTTACACTAAGAGTAAGAAAAAGAGATATTATGAAAATATTAATAATAGATGCTACAAACGAAAAAATTTTATTAGGCCTCATTTTAAATAAAAATATTTATACAGGCACTTACATTAATAGTAAAAAGAATTATGATAAATTGATAATTTTAATTAATAAATTCTTGCTTAAATACAAAATTAATTTAGATAAAATTAAAAGAATTTATGTCAACAGAGGCCCAGGTAGTTACGCTGGTATTAGAAATTCCTTATCAATTGTTAAAGCCATACATTTATCAAAGAAAATTGATTACTATTCTTATAGTTATCTTGATTTTAAAGACAAAAAAAAAAATGAAGTAGAGCCAGTTCCTATAAAAAATCTAGGAGAATTGCCTAATTTATGTAATAAATTTAATATTAAAAAAAATTTGATTAAACCCATTTATTTAAGTTAAAATAAATCTATGTCAGATACTATTGAACAAAAATGTTTAGCCAGAGGAGTAAAACTTACCGATCAAAGAAAAACTATTGCTAGAGTTCTTTCAGAGTCAAAAAAAAATTATGGAGAGTCCGATCATCCAGACGTGGATGAACTTTACAAACGTGTTCTTAAAATTGATCCTAAAATCAGTATTGCTACTGTATATAGAACTGTAAAGCTTTTTGAGGAAGCTGGAATTTTAACAAAACATGATTTTAAGGGTGGAAAAGCTAGGTATGAAGAATTAAGAGAGAGTCATCATGATCATTTGATAGATATTAAAACAGGTGAGATAATAGAATTTGTTGATAATGAAATTGAAAATCTACAAAAAAAGGTAGCAGAAAAATATGGTTATGAACTAGTAGATCATAAACTAGAGTTATACGGCTTCAAAAAAAAAAATAATTAATGTCAAAAAAAGTATTTGTTAAAACTTTCGGTTGTCAAATGAATGTTTACGATTCGGATAAAATAATTGATGCACTTAAAATCATTGGTTATGAAAAATCAGAAAATTTGGATTCAGCAGACTGTTTTGTCTTAAATACGTGTCATATAAGGGATAAAGCTAAAGAAAAAGTTTATCATGAAATTGGAAGGGTCAGAGAAGTATTTCTAAATAAAAATAAACCATTAGTAATTATAGCTGGATGTGTTGCTCAGGCTGAAAATACCGAGATGTTAAAAAGAGAACCCTACATTGATTTGATTATTGGACCACAATCATATCACAAGCTTAATGAAACTATTCTGCAGTTTGAAAAAAATAAATTGAAAAATGAAATTACAGATTTTGACACTTCAGAAAAATTTAATTACTTAAGTAAAATTCAAAATAAAAGAAGTAAAGTTTCGTCATTCCTAACAATTCAAGAAGGTTGTGATAAATTTTGCCATTTTTGTGTTGTGCCGTACACAAGGGGACCTGAATATTCTAGACCTTTTAATCAAATTATAGATGAGGCAAACCTATTAGTACAAAACGGATCTAAAGAAATTATTTTATTAGGACAAAACGTAAATGCATACAATTATAAAGTAGCCAATAAAGAACTCAGACTCTCAGATTTAATTATGTCTCTTGAAAAAATCAACGGTATTGAAAGGATACGTTATACAACCTCCCATCCAAGAGATATGACCAAAGATTTATTGGATTGTTACAAAAATTCTAAAAAGCTTATGCCATTTGTTCACTTACCTATCCAATCAGGTTCTGATAAAATTTTAAAATTAATGAACAGAAAACATAAAGTTCAAGAATATATTTCTATATTTAACTATTTAAGAGAAATTAATGATAAAATTGAATTTTCAAGCGATTTTATCGTTGGGTATCCTGGAGAAGAGACTGAAGATTTTGAAAATACAATTAGATTGATAGATACGGTTAAATTCATAAATTCCTACTCTTTCATTTTTAGTGCAAGACCAGGTACAAAAGCATCAAAACTTAAAATAATAGATGATGACATTTCTAAACAAAGACTTAAAATAATTCAGGAAAAGTTATTTGGATATCAAAAATCAAAAAATAAATCTTTTGAAAATAAATATATAGATGTTCTGGTAGAAAATGAAATTAAAAGACAAAATAAATTGTTTGGAAGAAATGAGTATATGAATTCAGTAATTTTCGAAGGTAATAAGAATTTAATTGGAAAAATTGTTCAAGTTAGAGTTACAGAAACTAACCAAAACACCTTATTTGGTGAACTGAGTAAAAAAAATAAATTTAAGGCAGCATAAAATTGAGAAGAATAAAACCAAATTTAAAAAGTAAAATAAATTTAGTTTATTCTGACAATGATAGCTTAAGTGTGATATTCCAAGATAATGATTTACTAATGGGTGTTGTTGGTGAATTTAATGAAAATTTAAAAGAACTTGAGAAACTTACCGGCACAAGTCTATATTTTAGAGGTAACTCTATAATTATCAAAAGCGACCAAAAAAATAATGAAATTGTTAAAAATGCGATTATGTTTCTTTCTGATCAATTTATAAATAATGGAACGATAGAGAGAAAAGATATATTATCTTCAATAAATAAGTTTATGATTAACGAAAATACAAATGCGGGTCAAAAAATTGAATATATAATTAAGACGCCAAAAAAATCAGTCATTCCTAGATCTGAAAAGCAAAAAAATTATGTTAGAGCTATTAAAGAGAGCGAAGTAATAATTTCTACTGGCCCCGCAGGAACAGGAAAAACTTTTTTAGCTGTTGCTGTGGCATTAACCATGCTCTTGGAAAAAAAAATTGAGAGAATAATTTTATCTAGACCAGCCGTGGAAGCCGGTGAGAGACTTGGTTTTTTGCCTGGAGACATGAGAGAAAAAGTTGATCCTTATCTTAGACCACTTTACGATTCTTTATACGATTTGTTGGACTTTGAAAAAATTCAAAAAAAAATAGAAATTGGAGATATTGAAATTGCGCCACTTGCTTTTATGCGAGGAAGGACATTAAAAAATTCTTTTGCAATTTTAGATGAAGCTCAAAATGCAACAGATACACAAATCAAAATGTTTTTAACAAGAATTGGTGAAAATTCAAAAATAGTTGTAAATGGTGATCCTTCACAAATTGATTTACCTAATAAATCATTATCAGGCCTAAATAGATCTAAAAAGCTTATAGGTCATTTAGATGAAATTTCAGTTATTGATTTTGACCATACTGATGTTGTAAGACATCCACTTGTCTCAAAAATTGTAAAAGCCTATTCAGATAAAAAAGATGATTAAAGCTGAAGTTATCTTTGATAACGCAGTTTGGAAAAAAAAAACAAGAAACATCTCTCAATTATTTAATAGAATATTAAAAAATTTACCAAATAGGTATATCTTAAAAAATAAAAAAACAATAATAACAGTCCTGCTATCAAACAACTTAAGAATTAAAAAATTAAATAAAATCTTTAGAAGAAAAAACAAACCTACAGATGTTTTATCTTTTCCAATTAAAAGAAAAATAGATAATAAATTTTTTTATTTAGGGGATATTATAATAAGTTATGAATTTATGAATAAACCTAAAACAATAAATTTAGCTGAATTTAAAAAAAAAGTTGCAAAAATTTTTATTCACGGTTTTTTGCATTTAATGGGATTTGACCATAAGAAAAATAAAGATTTTAATAAAATGCAAAAAGAAGAAAAAAAACTTTACAATCTGGTAAAAAATAAGATTTGAAAAAAATTTTTAAAAAAAAATTATTATCTTATGTATATATCTTTTCTCTTGGGATATTGAGCTCCTTTAGTCTTCCACCGTACGCCTTCTTTTGGATAAATTTTTTTACATTTTCAGCTTTATTTATTTTTTTTATAAAACAAAAACTTACATTAACTAAAATAGATTATTTTTTAAATGGTTGGATATTTGGCTTTGGTTATTTTATATCCAGTTTGTATTGGATCGTCATATCTCTAACTTTTGACCAAACTTTCAAGTTATTAATCCCAATCGCTTTTTTATCAATTCCATTATTTCTTGGAATATTTTATGGTTTAGCTACATACTTTTTCTATTATTTTAGAAAATTTAGCAATATCTCTTTAGTACTAACTTTTTCTGCTTTATTTTCAATTCTGGAATTTATGAGAGGAAATGTTTTATCAGGCTTTCCTTGGAATTTAATATCATTTTCTTTTTCAGAATTTTTACCATTGTTACAAATACTTTCTTTAATAGGTACATATAGTTTTAATTTGCTTTGTCTCACATTATTTATTTTACCTTCACTTTTTTATTTAAAAAAAAGTAAATACGATATGTATTTTGTAGTTTCTTGTGGATTATTATTAATTTCCGGAGTTGCGTTTGGTCAACTAAAGCTTGAAAGGTCAAAAGATACTTCTCTAAAAGAAAATAACTTTATAATTAAAATTATTTCTCCAAAAATTGGAATTGAAAGGTTTTACTATACTGAAAATGAGGAAGAAATTCTTCAAAGTTTAATTAAATTAAGTAAACCAAATAATGAGGTTAAAACGATATTTGTATGGCCAGAGGGTGTATTTAATGACACGGAATTGAAAAATTTAAAAAAATACCGAAATATTTTTAAAGAAAAATTTAGCAAAAAACATATAATTATATTTGGCATTAACAATTCTGTTGATGAAAAAACTTTCAACTCATTAGCTGTAGTAAATAATAATTTAGATCTAATAGCATTTTATAACAAAAATAATTTAGTTCCATTTGGTGAATTTCTACCTTTTGAAATATTTTTAAAAAATTTAGGCATGAAAACTATTACAAATTTTTACAATTCATACTCGTCTGGAGAAAAAAGAGATGTAATTAATTTACAAAACTATGAATTTGATATCAGCTTTCTGCCTTTAATTTGCTATGAAATTATATATTCAGGAAAACTTTCAAAGAATAACAATTATGATTTGATTATAAATATTTCAGAGGATGGGTGGTTTGGAAAATCAATTGGACCACATCAACATTTTTCGCATTCTATTTTTCGAGCTATTGAGGAGGGTAAAAGTATCATTAGATCAACCAATAATGGAACATCAGCTTTAATTAATCCTTATGGACAAATTTCTGAAATATCAGAGTCAACTTATGAGGGAGTAATTGAAATTAACCAAATAAAAAACCCTAAAAAAACTTTCTTTTCTAAATATAGGAACAATATATTCTTTTATTTTATCATTATTTATATTAGCTTAATTTTTTTTTTAAA
>MDSV01231836.1_pt1 | contig 10463 bp, 14 predicted proteins | sample 810851 | NCBI WGS metagenome assembly MDSV01 (sample SAMN05326640, study PRJNA326480) | marine metagenome | isolation source: seawater | place: Atlantic Ocean: North East | collected 2012
AGTTATTAGTTTTGATGATAGTGATGATACAGCATGTGGAGCAATATATAAAACACTTGCTACAAAAAGTGGATCTAGAATTATATTCGCTAACGGCGGCGATAGAACAGATGAAAATATACCCGAAATGCAAATATATGGTGATACACATTATGTAAAATTTGTATTTGGTGTTGGTGGTGAAGATAAAAAGAATTCAAGTAGTTGGATACTCAAAGAATGGAAAGCACCTAAGGTAGATAGAAGTTGGGGACACTATAGAGAGTTATATCAAGGAGAAGGCTTTCAAGTCAAAGAACTTGTTATTGCTCCGCATAGTAAACTTAGTATGCAACGTCATAAGCATCGGAGTGAAACCTGGAATATAGTTAGTGGGAAAGCACATATCAAAATGAACACAGTAATAAGTAGCGACCCACTTGACGGGTGTGGTGTTTATCATTTAGACCCTGCTAATCCTGTAGACATTCCTGCAAATGTTTGGCATCAAGGATGTAATGAGAGCGATGAACCTGCACATATTGTAGAGGTGTGGAAAGGTAAAACAGATAGATTAAGAGAAGATGATATAGAAAGGTGGGATCCATGAAAGTATTCGTAGGGTACGACACAAGAGAAGATATTGCATATCAAGTATGTAAACATAGTATCGAAAACAAAAGTGAAGACGCAGATGTGCGTCCATTAAAGCAACAAGAACTGAGGGACACAGGCTGGTATAAACGTCCAGTCGATAAACTAGCATCAACAGAATTTACATTCACACGTTTCCTTATTCCTGAACTTACTAACTTTAAAGGTTGGGCTGTGTTCATGGATAGTGATATGATACTTACTACTGATATTAAAGAATTGTTTGATCAAGCTGACGATAAGTATGCAGTAATGTGTGTACAACATGATTACAAAGTAACCGAAACTACAAAGATGGATGGACAGAAACAAACTATCTACCCACGCAAAAATTGGTCAAGTATGGTATTATGGAATTGCGGACACCCAAGTAACAAGGTTGTAACACAAGACTTTGTAAACGATCAAGAACTTAACGGTGCATACATGCATAGGTTCAGTTGGTTAAAAGACGAAGAGATTGGTAGCATTAATCATACATGGAATTATCTAGTTGGTGTATACGATGATATTGCTCACCCAAAACTTATTCATTATACAGAAGGTGGTCCTTGGTTTGAAAATTACAGAGACTGTGAGTTTCACCAATTATGGAAAGATGAATTATATAGTATGATGGAGAACAAATAATGTCTAATATACCACCAATGCTATGTGTAGATGGCTCGGACGAAATCATGAAACACTGGCAAGCAGGCACTGGTGGAGTTTGGATTGATCGTAAAGAAGTTTGTAGTAAAGTTAAAGACTCACCTTGGCCTATAGAAGTTCCAGTATCATTTAGAAGTATGACCAAGCGTAAAGAAATTTGGAAGTGTTGGGACGTTGGCAGACCTTTTTACTATATTGATAACGGGTACATGGGTAACTTAGAAAAGCGTAAACTTTATTATAGGGTTGTTAAAAATAACATTCAACACTTCAAACCAAGACTAGATATGCAACCTGATAGATATTACGAACTTTGTAGGTTTGCTCCTTACATGCAATACAATGGACGTAAGCCAAAAGAAAATCAAAACGGTGCAATATTAATTGTAACACCTAGTGATAAGCCTTGTGCATTTTATAATGTTGACAAGAATACATGGCTACAACAAACAATTGATGAACTTAAACAACATACAGATAGACCGATTATGGTAAGAGAAAAAGGTCTAAGACCAGATAGGATTAGAGATAAAAGTGTTGCTGGCCAGTGTGCAAAAGATCAAATTTATGCTGTAGTTACATATCAAAGTATGGCCGCATTAGAAGCTATTCATTATGGTATTCCTGCGTTTGCAACTGCACCAACTTGTGTTGAAACTGTAGTAAACAAAGATCTAAGTCAAATTGAAAATCCTACATATCCTGAAAAGGGACACTTTGAAAAAATATTACATTGGCTAGCTTACTGTCAATATACTTTACATGAAATGGCTAACGGAACTGCCCTTCATATGATTGAAAGGTATAAATTATATGACTGAGATATTAAGAGTAAACGCATACATGCAGGCAATTCCTCCAGGAAATAAAAATCCTGAAAAGCCAAGACTATTAGAATATTTTATTGCAGGTGTACAAAAGTACGGTGACAAAGGACAAATTATTAACACTTTTAATTTTGAGCCGGCAAACGTTGGTGTACTACAAGGATATGTACATCCACAAAGTAAACATGTTCCTCATTTAAATTTAAGACGTAATGTATTAACTGGACAAAAAGACGTTGGCGGTAGAACAATTATTGCAGATAGTAATTTATTTTTAGCATACGATCCGGGTAATACTAAAACATATTTGCGTTATAGCTATGATGGCATTTTTCCTACTACAGGAGAATATTGTGATTCAACTATAGATCCTGCTAGATGGGAAAGACTACGACAAGACTTAGGAATAGAAATGAAGCCTTGGAAGAAACAAGGAGACTATGTTTTAATTACATGTCAACGTGACGGAGGTTGGAGTATGGACGGCACAGCTTTAATTAATTGGTTGCACCCTGTCATTAACCATGTTAAGAAATATACTAATAAACCAATACAGGTTAGATTTCATCCAGGTGATAAAAAGAACGCTAAACATATGCAACAACTACATGCCATTGGACATAAGGTAGCATATTCAAGTACATCAACAAGTTTACAAAAAGACTTGCATGATGCACATGCAATAATTAGCTATAATAGTAGTCCAGCAATAGTTGCCGCAGTCGAAGGTGTTCCTTGTTATGTCTTAGACCCTGCTAGAAGTCAAGCAAGACAAGTTGCACATACAAATTTACAAGAACTAGATACACCTAGAGAGTTTGATAGAGTACCATGGTTACAACGACTAGCAATGTTTCATTGGAGATTAGACGAACTAAAAGACGGAACATGTTGGGCACATATGAGAAAGTGGGCAAGGCCATGAACATAACAGTACTAACAACATTTCATCAACCAGGACTAGACAAGTACGGACAAAGATTCTTAGATAGTTTTTCAGCAATGGTTGATCCAAGAATTAAACTTTTAGTATATGCAGAAGATTGTAATCCTGTAGTAAATGACACGGACCAAATTACAGTATTAAATGCAAAAGATGTTTTACCAAAACTAAATGCATTTAAGGCACGTTGGGGCAATGTTCCAAAAGCAAACGGCAAATGTCCTTGGCCTGAACGTAGACCAAGAGACCATCATAAAGAATTTAAATGGGACGCTGTAAGATTTGCTAATAAAACATATGCTGTATATGATGCATGTGAACGTAGCACAGATTGGGTTGTATGGATGGACGCAGATACCTTTGTACATAGTCCTTGGAGTTATGAACAGTTTGCAGAACTATTACCAAACGATAAATGGTTAACATATGTAGGTCGTGGTCCTAAAAGTGCAACATGGCCTGAGTGTGGATTCTATGGTATGAATCTAAAACACCCAACATGTTTAAAGTTTTTAAAAGAGTTTGAAAGAGTATATGAAGATCCAGATAACGGAATTTTCTTATTAGAAGAATGGCATGATAGTTATGTGTTTGGAGATATATTAAATAGAATGAAAGTAACAGATCCTAATGTTCTTGATTATACAATAGACTTAGGACCATTTTTTAGAATTGCAAAAACGGGCGGAGGGGGTCATCCTTTAATTAATAGTAAACTTGGACAATGGATTGATCACTTAAAAGGTTCAAGAAAAGATAAAGGCAAGAGTCTGTCTAAGGACTTAATGCATGAACGACCGGAAGCATATTGGAATGAAGTTTAATCTTTGGAGAGAGTACGGTGCACTTAATAGCAAGCCTATTTTTGATGCTTTTGAACATAGCCTTATTAGTGCTGGGCATACTGTTAGTAATAATGATCCTAGCGCCGATATTAACGTTATTTGGAGTATATTGTTTAATGGAAGAATGGCGAGAAACAAGGAAGTCTGGCAACAAAACAAACCAACAATAGTACTAGAAGTAGGTGGTATTAAAAGGGGAACAACATGGAAGGTAGGCTTAAATGGAATTAATCGTGACGCTTATTTTGGTCCGAGTGGCAATAGCAGTAGCCGTGCTGAGCAACTTGGACTTGTTTTAAAACCTTGGCGTACTGAAGGCGAATACATTCTTATTTGTGGACAGCACGAGAAAAGTCAACAATGGGAAAGTATGCCAAACATGACAGCATGGTTAGGTAACACTATCAATAAAATTCGTGAATACACAGACATGCCTATATACTGGCGACCGCATCCTAGATACCCTGTGCAATACGCAGAACAAGACTTTAAAAATGTTATAAGACAAAATCCTAATAAATTAGAAAATACATATGACGATTACGACTTTGATGTAAGGAGTGCATGGGCTACGGTATGCTGGAGTAGTAACCCAGGACCGCATAGTATTATTGCAGGTATTCCGGCTTTTGTAGGACCTAGTAGTTTAGCATATGATGTAGGTAACCATAGTTTAAAAGATATAACGAATCCACATATGCCTGACAGGCAACAATGGTTAAACGACTATGCACATACTGAATATACTATTGGAGAAATTTCTCAAGGAATTCCGCTAAAACACTTGACTTCTAAGTTAATTTAAGTTATAATACTAGTATGAATAAAATTAATACGTGCGAAGACTGCCTTCATCATCTAGTAAACGATCCAGTTAAATGGTTTACGTTAGCTTATTCTGATGTTAAAATCTTGACTAGTATTTCAAAACAACTAGATCGTAAGATTGCATTAACTGATAGACAGTATGAACTTGTTAAGTCAAAATTACTTTCAGAAGGATATTATGAACAACTACATATTAGAGGAGTAGATGTAGACGAATGTGTTAAAAATTTGAAATATCCTCTAAGAAAAATTGACAGAACTCACGAATTAAAACTAACAACTGACGATAATGGTGAAACTATTTTAGTAATGCGTTTTCCATTTAGTAAAAAAATTATAGATAGAATTGACGAACTACGTAGAATACAGCAATTACCTCAAACCAAATTAGATAACAAAACTCATGCCTTTGCATATTCAACTCAAACACTATTTGCACTAGTACAAATAGCAAAACGTTTTGAAACTAAATTTATTGTTGACAAAGAAATATTAGAAATTTATGATCAACTGGTTGATATTTCTAATAATAAAGATAGTTATATTCCGGGAATTTATAATAATAAATTATGTAACTTACCTGAAGTAGCAGTAACTCAACTACAAGAAACGTTAGGAGATGTTGAAGAAAACTTGTCTTTATATTATGACAGAAGATTCTTATACGGATTAAAACACTTTGAAGATATTTCTAAATCAGTTTCTAAACTAAGTGTACTAGGACAAAAAATTATTAATCGTAAAGATGAAATGATTATAATTGATAAAGGAACTTATCAACTTACTGCTGTTATTGATGCAATATTAGAACTAAAAAGGTTACCTATATTAGTAGTTTGTGATAAAGATGATGCGTTATTAAACTTACATACACTACATAATGTCCTTAAAAACATTATTCCTAGAGAAGAAATGTCAGTATTATTTAGATTAGATAGTCCAAAAGGTGATGAGTTTAACACATATGTAAAGGAAAATAATCTTAATAATATGGTTGACAAACATACTAAAGTAGTGTATATTAATAATATTAAACTTCCAAAGCCACTCTTAAGGAGTGACTGGAAGCCTTCTTGTGTATTTGCATTTAGAAGCTCAATTGGAGGAAGACTACAGAAAGTAAGCATGTATACACAAACATTTGATTTTCAAATATACTATGAAGATAGTACTTTCAAAAAATTCTTCAATCCAAATACCAAGAAGATGTCAGGACATATTTAATGACAACATGTAAGATTATTATTGAAGATGAAGTTAATATGAAAGTTGAAGGACTTCCTGTTGAGTATAGACGTAAGTTGGCAAATAAGCTAAAGTTTGAAGTACCTTATGCTCGTTATATGCCACAGTATAAACTTGGACGCTGGGATGGTAAAGTAGCTTTCTTTGGTATCGGTGGTACAGGATACGTTAATCATCTGGAAATTATTGTCAATACATTAATCGATAGTGGTGTTGAAGTTACAGACGTAATAGATAAACGACATCCTATTGATTTAACATTTCCTAAGGTAGCTGAAGACTTTTGGGGCGATACTTGTTGGCCTAAAGGACATCCTGCTGAAGGAGAAACAATCCGGTTGCGTGATTATCAAGTTGAGGTAATTAATAATTTCTTGTCTAATCCGCAGGCACTACAAGAGGTTGCAACTGGAGCAGGTAAGACTATCATAACTGCGACATTGAGCAAGATTACAGAAACCTACGGACGTAGTCTGGTAGTTGTTCCCAATAAGAGTCTGGTCACGCAGACAGAGGAAGACTATATCAACTGTGGTCTTGATGTAGGTGTGTATTTTGGTGATAGGAAAGAACTAGGCAAGACTCATACTATTTGTACTTGGCAAAGTCTAAATATTCTAGATAAAAAAAATAAAGACGGAAGTACATTATTGAGCCTTGCCGAGTTTTTAGAAGGCGTCAGCACAATTATAATCGACGAAGTACACCAAGCAAAAGCAGAAGTACTTAAAAACTTATTAACACGTAACTTACGTAATGCTCCAATTCGTTGGGGACTAACTGGTACTATACCAAAAGAACAATTTGAGTTTCAAAGTATTCTTGCAAGTTTAGGTCCTGTAACTGGTAATGTTACAGCAAAAGAACTACAAGATAAAGGAGTACTTGCACAATGTCATGTAAACATTTGTCAGTTGCTTGATACTCCTGCACATAACAATTATCAAGAAGAACTAAAGTATCTTGTTACAAATAAAGACAGGATATCATACATAGGCAAATTACTTAATAAAATAAAAACTTCAGGTAACACACTAATACTTGTAGATAGAATTAGTGCTGGAGAGTTACTATTAGAACACATACCAGATGCTGTGTTTATTAAAGGCGATGTTAAATTAAAAGATAGAAAAGAATCGTATGACGAAATTAAAGAAGCGACTAATAAAGTTATTATTGCAACATATGGTGTGGCCGCCGTTGGTATTAACATTCCTCGTATTTTTAATCTTGTTCTCATTGAACCTGGAAAAAGTTTTGTAAGGGTGATACAGAGTATCGGTAGAGGCGTTAGAAAGGCAAAAGATAAAGACTTTGTACAAATATGGGATCTTACATCTTCATGTAAGTTTGCAAAGCGACACTTGACTCAGCGTAAGAAGTTCTACAAAGAGGCAGAGTACCCTTTTACAATCGAAAAAATAGACTGGAACTAATATGCACATAATGACCTTAGAAAACAAAACATTAGATCTAAATCTGTTGCCGGATCAAATTGAAGAAGACATACGTTTTAGTGTGCTTGATAATTCTGATGCCAATACACCAGATTTTTTCTTTTTACCATTAATCTTTTTAGAAAGTTTTAGTTCGCCTGCCATCTTAATGGACATAGGCGGATTTGAAATACAGATGCCAATTGATTGGCACGTAGCAGTTGGATGTAGTGATAGTGGAAATGATTTAGAAATTTTACCACTAACAAGTATTGGAGATAGAGGATTCGAAGCATTTCTTTTTAATCCGTTAACCAGTTTCAAACCTGAGTTTTCTCCTATCAAGGTAACTAATTTTTACAATGATGTTAAATGGTATTTTCCAAAAATGAAAAATGGACAATTACTAAGTGTACCTATTACTACAGGCGAGAATCCATTGTGTGCATATTTCATTAAGGATGTCACACGCCAAACCGAGATCGTCAAGTATGGGGAGTTATTTTAAATGTTAAATACTATTATCAAGATATTAGCAATTATTCTTATTGCACAATTCATTATTGTATACATACCAGAAGTGGAAAACGTATATCATTACTACACAACAGAAATTGAGGACTGGGATCAAGAATATTATATGTTACCAGAAAATCAAACAAAGGAGAATTACTAATGGGAATTAAAGCAGGCAAAGTATGGGGAGGAACAGAACTTATCCATGCTAACGGAGTGCTTGAATTTCACCGCATTGAATTCAAAGCTGGATATAAATGTAGCGAACATGAACACCAATTTAAATGGAACGGATTCTATGTTGAATCGGGCAAGATGCTTGTCCGAGTTTGGCAGGATGATCAAGATGGTCTCGTAGACGAAACTATTCTTGAAGCAGGAGACTTTACCCAAGTTAAGCCGGGTAAGGTTCACCAGTTTGAAGGACTCGAAGATGGAGTTGCTTTTGAACTGTATTGGGCAGAATTTAATCACAATGATATTGTGAGAAGAACTGTCGGAACTAAAGTAAAGAAATAAAAAGGAGAACATATGTTCACAAAACTTTTAAACGGTGTAGACAGGTCACTAGTTACTAAACTAGTAATCCTACACACACTTGTAATTGCTGTTAGTAATTACTTGGTAACAATTAGATTTGATCTTTTTCCAGGTGCAGAATTGCCCTTGTTTGGATCATTTCCACTAGCGGCCGCGGCATTTACATTTCCGATCGTAGTCGTTGCCACTGACTTAACAGTTAGGTTAGTAGGCAAAGAAGCAGGTAGAGCTGTTGTAGCAATGGCGATTATTCCTGCTATTATTGCATCGGTCCTAGTACTATTAGCACTAGGTGATGAACACGCATACAGAGTAGGTTTTGCATCAGGTACTGCATATGCAATTGGTACTATGCTTGATGTATATGTGTTCCAAGCAATTAGAGAACGTTCAAATGCATGGTGGGCGGCACCAGCACTTTCAACTATTGTCGCAAACATCATTGACACATATTCATTCTTTTATGTGGCATTTGCAGGTTCTACAGACGCAGAAGGCAACCTAACTTGGATTGGTGAGAACTGGCACATTGTTGCACAGAACAACACACTGACTAAGATTGTAGTTGGACTAATTGTGTTCCTACCAGCTTACGGATTGCTACTAGCATATCTGAAAAACAAGTTCGGTGTTGATGCACTAAAACTTACTGAAGAAGTAGTAGAAAAGCCTAAGGCTAAGAAAAAAGCTACTCCTCGCAAGCCAAAAGCTAAAAAGGATTAACTAAGTTGGGTACTTTAATACCCAACCAAGCATTGATATACGAGCGGGCCAACGGTGTTGTGTTCGCTCGTTATCGCGATCCGCCACATAACATGATAGAAAGATGGGTAGTAGGTGGCGAACCTAAAGCAGTAGCAGAAGCAATGGGCATAATAGATTATGACGAGTGGAAAGACATTATGATGGTTTCAGAGGAGCACGAAATCATTAGAAAGCAACTAAAAAAATTAAGAACATTATATTATATTGTAAAGGATAAAAATGAATGACGTGGGCAGAATTCGGATTACCTCTTGGACCTGTTGGCTCTCTTATCTTTTTTTGTGTTGTACTTTTAGTAATATACGGAGTGGGTATATGGATAGGTACACTAATAGAAAAGTCTGAACAAGCTGATAGAGATAGGAAAGAAAGAGAAAAAAATAAAGTAAAAAGACTAGGTGGACAAATGGCTAATGAATGGAAGCCAGATAGAAAAGGAAGAAGATAAATGAGAATTATTGCAGGGCCATGCCAACATGAAAGCATGGAGCAATCTCTTATGATTGCAGAAGAATGCCAAAGAGTATGCGACAAGTACAATATTGATTATTATTTTAAAGCTAGTTTTGATAAAGCAAATAGAACAAGCATTAACGGCACTAGGGGTAGACACGATAAACTAATTGATAGACTTGATACCTTTTTAAGAAATATGGCTGACATGCCTGGAATAAAAACGTTAACTGATGTACACGAAACTTGGCAAGTCGCTCATGTTTCACAAGTAGTTGATGTTATACAGATACCTGCATTCTTATGTAGACAAACAGATCTTATTCAAGCAGTATGTAAAACAGATTGCATAGTTAATATTAAAAAAGGTCAGTTCCTTGCACCCTGGGACGTTGAAGGTATACTGTCAAAGACAGAAGGTGCTAAAGAAGTATGGATAACAGAGAGAGGAACAAGTTTTGGATACAATACACTTGTTGTTGACTTTACCGGCTTGGATTATATGCTTAATAATTACAATACTCCTATTGTGCTTGACGCCACCCACGCAGTACAGAAACCAGGCGGTCTTGGAGGCAGTAGTGGCGGCAACAGGGATTACGTTCCTGGCCTTTGTAGGGCAGGCTCTGCTTTGGGTATTAGAAACTTCTTTATAGAAGTTCACGAAGATCCTAACACAGCACCAAGTGACGGACCAAATGCATTATACTTAAAAGACTTTGAAAGGGTTGTTGATGAAATCCACCGCTATTCTTATACCGGCTAGATATGCTAGTACAAG
>MDSV01010028.1_pt1 | contig 10462 bp, 11 predicted proteins | sample 810851 | NCBI WGS metagenome assembly MDSV01 (sample SAMN05326640, study PRJNA326480) | marine metagenome | isolation source: seawater | place: Atlantic Ocean: North East | collected 2012
AGCGGAGAGGCGGTAAAAAAAATAGAGAAATCGCAAATAAAAAAATTAATCACAACTGACACAATCGATAATACAAAAAAAATTAAAAACAGCAAAAAAATAGAAATAATTTCACTTGCTCCAATGATATCAGAAGCAATCAAAAGAATTGCAAACTCTACGTCAGTTTCTAGTCTTTTTAAATAATTTTGCTTGTTTTTTTTATAAACATAATATAAAACCTCCTTTTCATTTTATGAACATTTTAAAAGCAACAAAAAGAACTACTGTGTCGACTGGTCAAATTAATAAATTGAGATCAGAAGGTTTTGTGCCAGCGGTATTATACGGTGGTAAAAAAAATAATTTAAATATAAGCTTAAAAAAAATACAACTTCAAAACCTTATCAATACAGAAACTTTTATGTCTAAAGTATTTGACCTAGACATAGATGGAACTCCTGAGAAAGCCTTGCCAAGAGATATTGCTTATGATCCAGTGTCTGATGAACCAATACATATAGATTTTATTAGAATTGAAAAAGGTTCAAAATTAATTTTAGAAATACCTGTAAAATTTATTAATACAGAAAAATCACCTGGTTTAAAAAAGGGTGGAGTATTAAATATTGTTAGAAGAAAAGTAGAATTAAAATGTCCTACAGAAAATATTCCTGATGAAATTATAGTTGATTTGAATAATATTGAAATTAATACTAGCCTTAAAATATCATCAGTAAAGTTACCTGAGGGTGTTGTCCCTACTATTACTGATCGAGATTTTGTAATTGGTACTGTTGTAGCTCCAACAGTTTTAGTTGAGCCAGAAAAAGTTGAAGAAGCGCCAGCGGAAGGAGAGGCTCTTGCTGAGGGTGCTGAAGGTGCTGAAGGTACTACACCAGCTGAAGAAGGGAAAGACAAAACTGCAAAACCAACAGATGAAAAAGCAAAAGCTACACAAGGTGATAAAGGTAAAGCTCAAAGTAAAGAAGTAAAAAAAAAATAATACAGGATAAATTATAAATTATGTTACTCTTAGTTGGTTTAGGAAACCCTAACCCAAACAATTCAAATAATCGACATAATGTCGGATTTTATGTAATTGATGCAATTAACCAAAAATTTAAATTGTCAAAGCAAAAACCAAAATTTAAAGGCTTACTAACCACTGGAAAAATAGATGAGCAAAAAGTTTTTGCGATAAAGCCTCTTACATTTATGAACAATTCTGGAATATGCATTAAAGAAATTATTGAATATTTTAAAATTGATGTGAAAAATGTTTTTGTTTTTCATGATGATATGGATATTGACATAGGAAAAGTTAAAATTAAGTTTGGAGGGAGTAACGCTGGACATAATGGTATAGACTCTATAGACAAAAATATAGGAAAAAATTATTCAAGGATAAGAATTGGTATAGGAAGACCAAAAAAAAATTCTACTGGTGCTGATCATGTTTTAGATAATTTTACAAGTGACGAGGTTATAAATGTAGAAGAGGTCACTAAAAGTATAATTGAATTTATTTCCTTTTTAATAAATAAAGATCTCGATCTTTTTTCAAGTAAAATTAATCAAAAACTATAATGAGCTTTAAGTGTGGGATTGTTGGATTACCTAATGTTGGTAAATCTACTTTATTTAATGCATTAACAATGTCAAAAAATGCCCAAGCTGAAAACTTCCCATTTTGCACAATTAATCCAAATGTTGGAATAGTGTCCGTCCCAGATGAAAGATTAAAAAAAATTTCCTCAATATCTAAGTCTATAAAAACAATAAATGCAGCAATAACATTCGTTGATATAGCAGGACTTGTTAAAGGAGCATCAAAGGGAGAGGGTTTGGGTAATAAATTTTTATCACATGTTAGAGAAGTTGATACAATTATTCATTTAACCAGATGTTTCGACTCTGAAAAAATACAAAATGTAAATAAAGATGTTGATCCAATTAGGGATATTGAGATTATCGAAACAGAAATTTTACTTTCTGACATGGAATCTTTGCAAAAAAGATTAGAAAAATCAAATAGAAAAAAATTAGAAAAGGAAGAGATATCTTTTTTAGAAGACTGTTTAAAAAATATAGATCAAGGAAAAAATCCTGACGACGTAAAAAAAAAATATAATAAAAATTTAATACAAAAATCTGGTCTTTTATCTCTTAAACCTAAAATAATAGTATGTAATGTTGATGAAAAAAGTTTAGTAAGTGGAAATAAATATTCTGATAAATGTAAAAATAAGTTCTTAGATGAAAATGTAATAATTGTGTGTGCTGATATTGAAGATCAAATTATGAGCTTAAATACCAAAGATAGAGATGAGTTTATGCTTGAATCTGGTATAAAAAAAACAGGTTTGGATAATTTAATTAAAACTGGTTATTCTACTCTTGGGCTTAGTACTTTTTTTACATCTGGACCTGAAGAAAGTAGAGCTTGGACTATTGAAAAAAATTCAAATGCTGCAGAAGCAGCTGGTGTAATTCATTCAGATTTTAAAAAAAAATTTATTAGAGCAGAAACTGTAACTCATGAAGATTTTGTGAAGTTTAAAGGTTTTAATGAATGTAAAAATGAAGGAAAATTAAGACTTGAAGGTAAAGATTATATTGTAAAAGATGGTGATGTAATGTTTTTTAGAACCAGTGCTTAAATTACTATTTAAAAGTTTTAGGATTTTCTCCTTCATATTCAGTAACGACTCTCTCAACTTTATCAAAGGTTTCTTCCTCATCTTTTGATATTTTTGAACCAAAACTAGACCAAACTTTTTGCTTGCTCATATAAACTAAGAAAATTAATATAATAAGGTAAATTATAGTTTTAAAACCCATTCTATGTTGAGCTTCCAAATGAGGTTCTGACGCCCAAACAAGAAAAGCTGTAACATCTTTAGCTACTTGCGATTTTGAGGCTTCAGTTCCATCAGAATATTCAACAATTCCTTCTATGATGGGTTCTGACATTTTAATTTTATTACCAGGCATATACTTGTTAAAATAAACTCCATCATCAAGCTCAAAATCTTTTGGAGCTTCTTCATACCCCATTAAAAGTGAGTAAATATAATCTGCGCCACCCGCTCTAGCTTTAGCTAACACCGACATATCTGGTGGGTACGCTCCGTCATTGGCTGCCGTTGCGGCTTGTACATTTGGATAAGGTTTTACAAATTTATCAGATAATCTTCCAGGTCGAAGAAAGTATTCTCCATCACTATTTGGTCCATCTTTTACTTCAAATTCATAAGCTATTGCCTTAGCTTCTTCATTAGTAAATTCTGGACCTCCTTTTTCTGATAAATTTCTATAGCTTAAATGTTGCATAGAATGACAACCTGAGCAAACTTCTTTATAAACTTGATATCCTCTTTGTAGCTCAGCTCTATCAAAAGTTCCGAATATTCCATCAAAGGTCCAACGTGTTTTTAAAAGATCTATTTTATTTTCTTCTGAAAATGCTGAGAGTGGAAAAATCAATATTAAAAATAATATAAAAAATTTTTTAAAACAATTATTTAAATGATTTGGCATTTTCACCTTCATAATTAGATGCTACTTCTTTAAATTTTTCCACTAAATTTGGTTTATCTAACACTGGATCAGATATACTTTGTGGTAGTGGTTCTGTTTTTTCATAACGACCCAATAAAGGAAGTAAGATTAAAAAATGAATAAAATAGTAAGCCGTAGCCAGTCTAGATAAAATTAGATAAATACCTTCTGGTGGTTTAGCTCCTAAATATCCAAGAAGAATTACTACGAAAACTAATACCCAAAATAGTTTTTTATAAATTGGTCTAAAAATTGCAGACCTTACTTTTGAAGTATCAAGCCATGGAAGCAACATAAGTATAAAAATTGCCGCGAACATAAAGATAACTCCACCAAGTTTGCTTGGTATAGCTCTTAAAATTGCATAAAAAGGAAGTAAATACCATTCTGGAACTATATGTGCTGGTGTTACCAAAGGATTTGCTTCTATATAATTATCAGGATGCCCTAATACATTTGGAGCAAAAAACACAAACCATAGAAAAACGGTTATAAACAAAAGCAGAGCAAAAAGATCTTTCATAACCATATATGGATGAAAAGGCATTGTCTCGTTACTATTTTTTTTAACATCAATTCCTATAGGATTATTATTACCAGGAATATGTAATGCCCAAATATGTAAAATAACAAGACCAAAAATTAAGAATGGAAGCAAATAATGTAAACTATAAAATCTATTTAAAGTTGGATTATCTACCGCATATCCTCCCCATAACCAAGTAGTTATACTTTCTCCAATTAAAGGAATGGCACTAAACAAATTTGTTATTACTGTGGCTCCCCAAAAACTCATTTGACCCCAAGGTAAAACGTAACCCATAAAAGCTGTAGCCATCATAAGTATATAAATTAAAAGACCAATTATCCAAATAACTTCTCTAGGAGCTTTATATGAACCATAAAATAATGATCTAAAGATGTGGATGTAAACAGCTAAAAAAAACATTGAAGCACCATTTGCATGAACATATCTAATTAACCATCCATAATTTACATCCCTCATAATATGTTCAATGCTTTGAAAAGCGTGATCAACATGGGCTACATAATGCATTGCTAGCACAAGTCCTGTTATTATTTGAGTAATTAAACAAAAAGTAAGTATGCCTCCAAAAGTCCACCAATAATTTAAATTTTTTGGTGTAGGGTAAGCCTGTAAATGGTGGGAGAGTGTTAAAAGAGGTAAACGACTATCAAACCATTTTGCTATTTTTGTCTTTGGAATATATTTATCTTCACTCATAATAAATTTATCCTATTTTAATTATATTATTATCAACAAATTCATACTTGGGTATTTCTAAATTTGTTGGAGCTGGGCCTTTTCTAATTCTTCCAGAAGTGTCATAGTGCGAACCATGACAAGGACAAAACCAACCATTATATTCACCTTTATCACCTAATGGGACGCAGCCTAAGTGAGTACATACCCCTACCATTACCAGCCATTCTGGATTCTTTGCTCTTTGAGAATCTTCTTCTGGGTCTTTTAGTTCTTCTATATTTACTTTCTTGGCTTCTTCTATTTCTATTTTAGTTCTTCTTCTTATAAAAATTGGCTTTCCTCTCCACAAAACTGTAATTGTTTTGCCTTCTTCAATACTACTAATATCCACCTCAGTTGTTGATAAAGCTTTAACTGATGAATCTGGATTCATTTGGTCAATCAAAGGCCATACAGCAGCAGCTGCACCTACTGCACCAAGCGTATAAGTTGCTGTAAATAAAAAATCTCTTCTTTTAGGTTTAATTTCATTAGTCATAAAATTAGCTATAATTGTGTAATATATAATATTAATTGGTTATAATTAATATAAATTTGCTAGGGTCAGAATGACACACAAATTTATACACACTAAAAAATGTTTAATATTGCTCTATATCAACCGGATATACCACAAAATACAGCCGCTATAATTCGATTATGTTCGTGTTTTGGTGCAACGCTTGAGATCATAGAGCCTTGTGGTTTTCATATTGATGACAAACGGATAAAAAAAGTTGCCATGGACTACTTGGATAAAAATAAAATAATTATATATAAATCTTATGAAAATTTTTTAACTAAGAAAAAAAAATCAAGAGTATTACTTATGACAACAAAATCTGATAAAATTTATTACGACTTTAAGTTTGATATTCAAGATACTCTCTTATTTGGTAGAGAAAGTGCAGGAGTACCAAATATAGTTCATAAAAATTCATATGAAAGGTTAAAAATACCTTTGGAAAAAAATAAAAGATCTTTAAATATTGGTATGGCTGTAGCAATAACACTTTCAGAAGCTTTAAAACAAAATATGTTTAATTTTAAATGAATAAAAATATTAAAATAAAAAAAAAAATTGCTAGGGATTGGTTTTTTAATCTTCAAAAAATAATTTGCAAGGAATTTGAAAATATTGAAAAAGAGTTTGGAAAAAAAAGTAAAAAAAAACCAAAACTTTTTAAAAAAACTACTTGGAAGAAACCATTAAATAATGGTGGTGGAACATATGCTATACTAAAAGAAGGGTTGGTATTTGATAGTGTTGGGGTGAATTTCTCAGAAGTCAGAGGTAAATTTAAAAAAAAGTTTAAGTCACAAGTCCTGGGGGCTAATAAAAATCCAAACTATTGGGCTTCTGGTATTTCTGTAGTTGCTCATATGAAGAATCCTAAAATTCCAGCTATGCATTTCAATACAAGATTTATTTGTACCTCCAAAAGTTGGTTTGGAGGTGGAATGGATGCAACTCCATGCATTAAAGATGATCATGAAAAAAATTTATTTCATAAAAAAATTAAATCTACATGCGATCAACATGGAAGAAATTATTATAAAAAGTATAAAAAGTGGTGTGATAAATATTTTTATTTACCTCATAGAAAAGAAACAAGAGGTATAGGTGGTATATTTTTTGATTATAAAAAAGATAACTGGGAAAAGGATTTTAATTTTGTTAAAGATGTGGGAATATGTTTTCTTAATCTAGTTAAATTAATTATAAAAAGAAAAATTAATAAAAGTTGGAAAGTGAGTGAAAAAGAGAAACAGTTAATTAAAAGAGGTCGTTATGTAGAATTTAACTTACTATATGATCGAGGAACAAAATTTGGTCTAAATACAGGGGGAAATACTAAAGCTATTCTAATGTCTCTACCTCCTGAAGCTAAATGGAAATAAAATATGGAAAAAGAACCAATAACATCTCATGGACTAGAAGTACTAAAAAAAGATTTAGAAGATTTAAAGAATATTAAAAGACCTAAAATAATTGAAGCTATAGCTGAAGCACGTGCTCACGGAGATTTAAAAGAAAATGCAGAGTATCATGCTGCTAAAGAAGAACAGTCTAAAATAGAAGGAAGAATTATGGAAATAAATAATTTAGTAGCAAGAGCAAATGTTGTAGATGTAACTAAATTAGAAAAAAGTGATCGAGTAATTTTTGGATCTACAGTTTCACTTGTTAATTTAGAAAACAATGAAACTAAAACTTATAAAATTGTTGGAAAAGATGAAGCTGACATTACTAAAAATTTTATTTATTTTAGATCTCCAATTGGAAAAGCAATAATAGGAAAAAATAAAAAAGATCTTGTTTCTGTTATAACCCCTTCTGGTGAAAAAAATTTTGAAATAAAAGACGTTAAATATATCTGATTTATTTAAAGATTTTTAAATAAACTTTTATCTAAAACAAAATCATTTTCTATCCATTTACTCTCTAAAAATTTAAGTTTTTGACCAAGTTTTTCACCACTTTCATATCCATACTTTTTTAAATCATTACCAGAAATAGGAAACTTAGGTATTTTATAATTGCTTATATAATCTAATAATTCTTTTAAGTTAAATTTTTCATTATTTGAATTTATAAAGTTTGAAAATAACAGTATATCAATTAAATATTTTTTGTTATTTAAATAAAGAAATTTTTTTATACTTTGTTTAGAATAAAACTTTTTGTTTTTTAAATTTTTAAAGTTTTTTGAAATATTTATAAACTTTTCTTTAATTTCTTTTGATATTCTATATTTATAACAAAAAAAATCATAATCGTTTGTTTCGTCTAAAATTAATAAAGTTAAGATTAATTTATAGTCATAACTTTTTATTAATTTTTTATCTATATTATTTAGTTTTTTGAGTCTTTTATAGTACTTAAATTGCGGAAATATAATCAAAATAATATCTTTTAAATCATTATCTAAAAATATCTGATTAATATTTTTTAATGATAAGATTTTTTTTAACTCAGCAAATATTCTTTCATTTGATACTTTATTCAAACCGTTAATATTTTGTTTAATATATTGAATATTTTTTTTATGATCAACTTGTTTGCTATATTCAGCAAAAAACCGAATGTAGCGTAAAATTCTTAGATAATCCTCTTGTATTCTATCGTTTGTAGAACCAATAAATTTTATTTCACCATTCTTTAAATCTTCTGTTCCATTTAATGGGTCAAATATTCTACCATTTATATCTGCGTAAATTGCATTTATTGTAAAATCTCTTCGAAGAGCATCTTTAGTCCAATTACTCGTAAATTGTACTTTTGCGTGTCTTCCGTCTGTAAAAATATCTTCCCTTAAAGTTGTAATTTCAAAACTTTTTTTATTTAAAATTGCTGTAACAGTTCCATGATCTATACCTGTGTCAATAACTCGTATATGTTTTTTACGTAATATTTTTTTAACCTCTTCCGGATGTAAAGAAGTTGATAAGTCAATATCATCAATATTTTCACCATTGAGTGCTTTTCTCACACAACCGCCAACAAATCTAACTACAATTTCGTCCCTATCTTCATTTAAGTATGAAAAAACTTCCTGGGCTTCTTTTATATTTTCTAAAGATTTAGTGCTTTTATCTGACCCAAATTTTTTATAAAAAAAATAGTCAACTTTATTAATAATATTTTTTATTTTTTCTATCATTTTTTGGCTGGGGCGCTAGGATTCGAACCTAGGATGGTGGTACCAAAAACCACTGCCTTACCGCTTGGCTACGCCCCAATTTAAATTTGAGATATACCACAAATGATTTATTTTATATAGTTTTTGATGTAGCACACCAATACTTTGGATAATTTAGTTTTATCATTTTTTTGGCATATATAGCATTTTTCATGTTAGAAAATATTCCTATACAGGCTGATCCTGAGCCAGTAATTCTTGAAAAGTAGCATCCATTCTGTAATTTAATATAATTAATTATTTTTTCTATCTTTGGATAAATTCTGATAGCAGTCATTTGAAGGTCGTTCTGTTCTTTTTTAAGTAAATTAATCAGATCAGTATGGGTCTTTATATTAATATTAGTTCTAATTATTTTTTGGCTTATTTTTTTATTATTTTTATATATATTTTTAGTAGATAAACTGAAATTAGGATAAACTAATAGTACATTAAGATTAAACCTTTTTTTTAATCTAATCATTTGGATTCCTTTACCAACTAATATGGTATTTTTTTTCTCTAAACTTATAGGAACATCAAAACCTATTTTCTTTGCTAATAAATCTAGTTTTTTTGATGATATTTTTAATTTCATTTTAGATTTAAAGAAATTTAGCAAAGCCGCTGCATTTGCTGATCCTCCCCCAAGTCCTGATCCATGTGGGATATTTTTTATTATTTTTATTTTATAGGTCTGCTTATTGATTAATCTTTTTTTTCTAAGCAATGTTAAAACTTTAACAATAGTATTCTTTTTTTTATCTATACCTTTTTTAAAATCTCCAGAAAAGATTATTTTATCTTTTTTATCTTTATTTTTAGTTATAAATATTATGTCATGCAGTTGGCAAAAAGTTATTAATGAAAATATATTATGATAACCGTTATTTAATTTTTTTAAAACTCTCAAAGAAAGATTTATTTTGCAAAAAGATTTAATTTTTTTATTTTTCACTAATTAAATTATAGCTTTTTATTAATACCGTGGATTAATTTCTTTTTTATATTATCTTCTAGTTCTTTATCAATTCCATCAAGTTTTAAAACATAATTCCAAAAGTATCTCGCTTGAATATTTTTATTTAACATCCATAATGTATCACCATAATGATCATTAATAACTGGATCTGACGGCATCAACTCAACTGCTCTTTGCATAAAAATTTCTGCTTCAGAATAATTTTTAAGTAAAAAGTATGCCCAACCGAGCGAGTCTGTTATGTAACCATCGTTTTTTCTTAAATTGTTTGCTTTTATTAACATCTTTAAAGCTTTATCTAAATTTAAACCTTTATCAATCCATGTATAAGCAAGATAGTTTAAAACATGAGGTTGGTCAGGTAATATTTTTAAAGATTCTAATAGATCTTTTTCTCCTTTATTCCACATATCAATTCTTTCAAAACTTGTTCCTCTACGTTCTAGTATTTTAGGAAACAAAGGGTGTTTATTATTTATTTTTTTTAGTGCAAGTGTGTAAAATTCAGTGGACTTTTTATAAAGTTCTTTGCTTTTATAAAAATTTGCTAGATCGTAATAGTGGTTAATGTCTGGTTTTGGTATTGAATTAAAATCTTTTTCTAAACTTTTTATAGCAAATTTATCTCCTCTTGTTTCAGATAAAATATTTGAAATGCTTTTTGAGGCATACCACGAATAAGACGGACCAATTTTTTTAACATAACTATATATTTTTTTAGAATTCTCATATTGTTTTTTATATAAATAATTCTCTGCTAAAAGTACGTTGTTTGCTACAAATTTTTTATTTAAGTGAAGAGAAATTTTTAAATAAAAATTTGATATAACATAATTTTCTTCACTAGAATAAAGATTTGCTAGAATATAAAAAAACTCAGCAATATTGTCTTTTGAGTTTTGACAATTAAAAAAACTCATTACTTCATTTTCTTTGTTGTTAAATAAGAAAAATTCATTTTGTTTTATTAAAAGATTAGCAGTATAC